>Ga0207416_1001608_pt1 | contig 28604 bp, 26 predicted proteins | sample PaiPotPPM11metaG_FD_184107 | JGI IMG/M metagenome (GOLD analysis project Ga0207416, IMG submission 184107) | Iron sulfur acid spring bacterial and archeal communities from Banff, Canada, to study Microbial Dark Matter (Phase II) - Paint Pots PPM... ... | reverse complement strand
CGCTACTGTACATCAAAAAGCCGATCTTTTACAAGGGCGGGCAATCTGTCTGTGTCTGCACCAGTTGGAGCAGGGTCGCCACAACCTTCTCAAGAGATACACTGGTATCGATCTCGTGTCCCGCAGCGCGTCGCAACAACGGCTCGATGCTTTCCACCAAATCCAGCACACGAGCAATTTCGTCGGGATGCTTGCCGTACTGATTGCTTGTCCTGGTGCGCAATCGTTCAACGATGACATCAGCAGGCGCACTCAGCAGGACAATGGAGTCAAACTGGGGAAAGAACTTCGGCATATTCTCCGCGCACCCGCTCAGGAACAACACATCGGTGTCCTCGGTGGACAAGAGGTCTTGAATGCGGTCTTCTCGCCACACCCAGTCCCTGCCCACTTCCACCGGCGAAGCTGAGGTGCTGGCGTCGCCGTTGACCTGCATCCACTGGGAAAACTCGTCACAGTCCGCATCCACGGCCTTATATCCGCGTGCAGCAAGCTCGCGGATGACTGTGGACTTGCCGGTTCCAGACATCCCCGTCAAAAGAATTCTCTTCATGACAACATTCTCTTGTCGTAGTATAAAAGTAACTTATGATGCGTGCAAGAAATACAACAGATCGCCCAGCACGAAGCGCGCGCGGATGAAATGGCCGTTGCGCACGGCGAAATCGTACTCTTCCTGGCTGATCGGCGGTTCCAATTGCTGGGGCGTGAGCGGCGCGCCCGCCTGCGCGAGGATAGTATGTACCGTCTGCGGAGAGCAGACCAGCGCGGCCAGCTTTGGACGATGCACATTGTGCCAGTCGGCGCAGAACTGCGCGAAGCGCGGGCGATTGCGCCGCCACAAGTCCAGTTTCTGGCGGTAATCGCGCCAGCATTCCTGAGCCATAGCTCCCGTTGGATCGATGGGCGCAAACTCCTGCCGGATATGCGCCTGTAAGGGCTCGTCGGCGGGATAGCAGGCGTCGAAGTTGACGCCGCGCGCATCGAACGTCTCCAGGAATTGTTGATAGAACTGCGTGGCAGTGAGCGTGGCGACTCCCACCTGCGCGCCGTGCAGCGCGAGGCCGTGTCCGTAGTGAGCGGCGACCATATCCAGTACGTGCGAGGTGACATGCTCCGTGCCGGAGATGGGCGCGGACATGTTCACGATGGATTGGGCGATGCCCGCCAGCAGCAGCGCGCGCGCGACCACCGCCTCGCCCTCGTGCGAGCGCTGGCCCGTGGCGGCGGCAGAGGCCAGCAGCACGGCGTCCAGATTGGCGAGCAGAGATAGTGGAACTTCGCTGTAGAAATCGACCAGCCCCAGCGCGCTGGCGAGATACCAGTCGCCGTAGGCTACGAAGCGCGCGCAGCAATCACCCAGGCCTGCCAGCGTCATCGCCGCCGGCGCGGAGGCCAGCACGCGCAGGTCGGAGATGATCGCCGTGGGGTAGCGCGAGGGGATGGTGCGCTTGACGCCATTCTTGAGCAGCACGGCCATGCTGGCGGCGAAGGCGGTGACGGAGTTGGCCGTCTGACAGCAGATGTAGACGACATGCCCGCCGTGTTCCTGGTCGTAGAGATAGGCCGCGTGTTTGACGATGTCCGTCAGCGTGCCGGAACCGAGCGCGACCAGCGCCATGTCCGGCCTGATGGTGTGCAAGACGCGCTCGACCTGCTCAAAGTCGGCATGAACGAGGCCGTACTGATCGCCCTTGAGCCAGAACGTCTCAGCATGATAGCCCGCGTGCCGCAGCAGCGCCTGCACAAGCCGCTTGAGATCGTCCCCTTCGCGGCGCATGGGCGTTTCGTCCATCACCAGCAGCACGGAATGTGCTTCTGTAACGCCAGCGCGCCGCAGGACGGCAGGCAGTTCGAGCAGCGCGTCAGGGCCAATCAGGATGTCGTCGATCTCGACCGGGCGCAAGGGATGGCCGGTGTCGCTGTCTCGCGACTTGAGCCAGCGTTTCAAGGCTGGCATGTCGGCGGGATCGATGGGAAACGTGGGCTGGGCCATAGCGTTGCCGCCTTTCGGAAAGATCTCCCTTTGTCGCGTTAACAAAATAACGCGAGTGTTATGCTGCCCTAAGTATATACGCCTGGACAGAGCAGAGCAACGGGTTCTTACATTAGGGCATTAGGGTCGAGCAGTACAATATTCATTATGGAGGGGTATGCCCGCATCAGGTAGAAAGGAAAGCAAGAATTTGATGGAAAAGCGCGAGCTAGCAGCGAAAGAGGTTCACAGAGCGGATGAAGCATTCGCTGCACGTGAAGAAGCGCATGACGATAGCGCGGCGGCAGAGGCGCTGTCTACCCTGTTGGAGAACATAACGGGCTACTTCCGCGAGCGGGCGGATACTGACGATATTGACGCGCTGAAGTTTAGCCTGCATCACCTGTTTGGGCGTGTGGATTATCTCTACTGCGCTGCTCTGCCGGCCATCCTGGAGCTAACACTCGCAACTCAGGGGCAGCAGCCCTTTCTTGAGGTTATCCTGCAAGAGCAGCATCTCTGGACGCATCTGCGCGCTGTCAAGTTCAGCGTCAGCCGCGTGGAGTTGCTCTGTCACCTGTTGAACAATGCCGCGGAGCGCCTGCTTGACGCGCTCGACATTACCGGTACGACCATAATGATCGAAATGGATGATACGATGTCTCGCCTGATATTACCGGGAGAGGAGATGGCGTGGCAGCCGCTGCTCGACCAGGAGCGTTGGGAGCAAGCATTGCGGGTGTTGATGACCGGTCTCGGCCAGTGGCACGAGAACTACGAGCCTCTGGCCGCTTTTGCCGAGCAGTTCGCGCAAGTTGCGTCGGCGATTCCCACGCTGCCGCACATCGACGAAACTTTCAGCGTTCTGCTGGATTGTGCCGGAGCGATTTTCGGCGACATTGTGCCGGGTTTCCAGGCCGTTTCGGCCAACGATGATGATGCCGTCTGCGTCCTGCTCCTGGATCTGATGCAGCAGGCCGACCAGTTGCAGGCGCAATTCGATCGGATGATTGAGCCTCTGCAGGCGCTCATCGAATACTTCGCGCCTGGCATCGGACGTTCGTAGGAGAGCAATGCTATAATGATGTGCATGGGCGCGTAAGAGCGCGTCCCATCGAAATACGGCAAAAGAGAGGTTCTATTTCAGCATGAAGATATTAGTGACGGGTGGAGCAGGGTTTATCGGCTCGCATATCGTCGATCAGTGCATCGCGGCAGGCCATGAGGTGGCAATTGTTGACAGTCTTTGGGAAGAAGGTGGCGGCAAAACCGCCAATGTCAATCCAAAAGCGCGCTTTTATAAGCTAGATATCACCGATGAAGAGGGGGTGAAGCGCGTCTTTGATGAAGTGCAGCCAGAGGTGGTCAGTCACCAGGCTGCCCAGGCCAGTGTCTCTATTTCGACGCGCTTGCCCAGGCTTGATGCCCAGGTGAACGTCCTCGGCTTACTCAACATTCTAACCAACTGCACTCGCATCGGCACGCGCAAGATCGTCTTTGCTTCGTCAGGGGCGACCTATGGCACGCCGGCATCCCTGCCGATCAACGAGGAAACGCCGCAGCGCCCGGAGTCGCCCTATGGCATCACCAAAATGGTGACGGAGTACTACCTGCGTTACTGGCAGCAGGCGCACGGGCTGCTGTATACCGCGCTGCGCTATGGCAACGTGTACGGACCGCGCCAGGATCCCAACGGCGAAGCGGGCGTCATCGCCATTTTCGCCAAACGCTTTCTGGCCCATGAGGCTCTGCGCATCGATTGGGACGGCGAGCAGCAAAAAGACTATGTCTACGTGGAGGATGTGGCGCGCGCGAATGTGCTGGCCATGCAGCGCGGCGATAACGGCATCTTCTGCATCGGCACAGGTAAGGGAACGTCGGTCAACGCCATTTACAACGCGCTGGCGGAGATTACCGGCTACCGGCCAGAGATCGCGCGCGCGCCCAAACGGCCCGGCGACATCTACCTGGCCTACTTCGATTGCAGCAAAGCGGCGCGCGGCCTGGGTTGGCAGCCATCGGTCACGCTCACAGAAGGGATCAGGGCAACAGTAGATTTTTTCAGAAAATAATGTTTTTACTCGAAATACCTCTTGTAGTGAAGAGAATCACTACAAGAGGGTACTCTTCATCTTGCTTCCATACGAGCAATACTTTTGCACAGGGCATCGTTCGCACAAAGGGCGTTGAGCCTTCGTGCAAATTTCAGCGCCGAGATCCAGCAGAGCAAAATTATACAGACGGGGTTCATCTGGTTCAACCAGGTCAGCAATCAGCCTCCGAAACAAGGCATTTCTTCGGGAAGAGTCTTTTATTGGCAGGTCAAAAAGGCGTCCTGTGATACGCACTGTATTGGTATCGATGATAGCATCCGGCAAATTCCAGGCGAAACATCTTACGGCGCTTGCTACGTAACCGCTCACACCTGGGAGGGAAAGTAAGTCAGTTTTCTTCTCTGGCACTCGCCCGGCAAATCGTTCGTTGATTTGCTCTACCATATCGATAATCAGATCAATTCGCCAACGCAATCCTAATGAGTACAGGATAAGATGCAGATCATCTCTTGCAGCGCCTGAGAGTGAAGCTATATCCGGGTACTGCTCAATAAACCGCTCATAGATCGGCGCTACCTGGGATGCCTGAGTACGGTGCAGCATCACCTCTGCTATCAGAATATGATAAGGATCTCGCGTAAAGCGCCAGGGAAATGAGCGAAAATGCTCATGTCCCCAGGCAATTAAATCCCTGCGAAAAGATGCAGTATCAATAGTATACTCAAAGGCGTTTGCCTGTTCCATCCTGATCAGAAAACTCGCTCCGGCAGGCAATTCACAAACTCAATTTCAAAGTTCTTCCTCTTCCTGCTCAGCCATCTCCAGCGCCACTGGCGCACCAAAGGGTAAAACCGTCGGAGAGAAAGAGACACTATCAGAGGAAATACCTCCTGGCAAACGCTCCAGAATATCAAGGATACCAGCAGCAAACTCTCTTACTCCCTCAGTTACACGTAGTTGAGCAGACGATTCGTTGATATCGTATACCCTGTAGATATCATATCGTTCTGTCCCTGCTCTCATTTGTAGCAACTCGTTGAATGATACATGGAGAATACGCTCAAACTCTCCTTGTGTCGATTTGACATCTGCAAAGGTTTTACCTGTTCCGTCATAATCTACCCAGAAATCATAAGGACTTATGGCATTCTGGGCGGAAACCCATTCAAAATCACGTATGCGTCCTGCTGCTTTTAATTGTAGAAGGTACTCGTTCACAAACTGTTCGCCCATCAGGCCGACCGTATCAGCATTCTCTTTAGCCTTTTGGAAATCCTGTCGAGAGAGCTTCCTGATAGAAGCTCTTAGTCTCGTTCTGCCGTGACTACCTCCTAACGCGGCATCTTCCACATCAGCACTGAGTTTATCAGTGTCTAATGTCAGTTCATAGATATGATGCGTTGGTACAGAAGCAACCTTCTTTATCACCTCATCAAGTTCAGATGGGGTCAAAGCGATCATTTTCGTTATTCCTGAGCGATCGAGAGCTTGCTGAAAACCTGCATCTTCAGGAACGGCTGCCGCCAAAAATGTCAGGGTGACTGAGGAAGGATAGAGTCCCTCATTAAAATCAAAGATAACGAAGTCACCGGCCGTCAGTACATCAAACCGTTGTAGATTTTCCTCGGGGTTAGCTACAATTTCTCCATTGAGCCTCCAATTCTTACTACCTTCTGACTTCAATATCTTGCGCTGAAGATTATACCCTCCCTCCAATCCTGGTCCGTAGATGAGGACGTCAACCGGAAATCTTTTGGGTGATGAAGGGTCAGCAAGCCCAGGATACAGCTTTGCGACAAAAATATTAGCGTCAAGGTTGATAGCCTTTTGCTTACTCGAAGGATTCTGATTGTACTGCCACTTAAAAAAGGACAATTCCGATGCTGTCAAACGCTTGATTGCAAGCTTTCGCGGCATATTCACTCACTCCTGAAACATTTCATCATTTCTTCCGCAATGGCTTGTGCCATCAATGGAGGCACAGCATTGCCTATTTGTCGGAACGCGGGGTTCATTGTGCCGCAGAACTCAAAACCATCTGGAAAAGATTGAAGACGTGCAGCCTCGCGTACAGAGATTGTCCGTGCCTGTGTGCTGTCGTAATGAATGTGAGAATATCCATCTTTACCCAGATGGGCCATGAGTGTTCTGGAGGGTTTATCTGGTTCCATTTTACGCCACTTGTTCGGAAATTTGCCTGCGTCATAAGGTGGAACCATCGCGCGCTTTAGCCTGTCATACTCAGGTGTATCAGGCAGCAGAACTTTCCCCTCTTCTTTGAGTTGTGCCAGCCTCTCCTGGAACAGGTTCATCGCATGGTTGTATGCTTCCGGGTACTGATCGCCTGGATTCATACGCCGGAAGATTGCATAATCTCTCGGCAAATATCGCATGACGTGATCTGTCAATCCTTCGTGGTTTTCAAATCCAGGCCAGGTTCTCATTAACATTGCGTAAGAAGAAATAGCTGCATGTTCGGGATAGGGAATGCACTGATCAAATCGTTTTGCTCCTCGCTTTAGCTTTCCCTCAAGATGTAAGGTCAATCGTGGCAAATCTTCCAGAGCTTCCCGAACTGTAATGGCATGGAGTAATCTGGATGAGGCTTCTGGAGGCGGAATATAAAATCCCACATCAAACAGGTTTCCGTTAAACAGGCCGCTTCCCAATGGTTTGAGTGCTACCTGCCTTGACCCTTCATAGCCTTTCGGAAGTTCAACCCAATGGGTTGGTGATGGAAATACGACTTCGGCTTCAAGTTCATTCGCGTATGCAATCAAAAACATACGTTCTCGCATTTGCGGAACGCCGTAGTAAGCTGCATTAAGAAGGGTATACTTGCATACGTATCCTATCTCAGAAAGAGCTTCGCACATTTCATGCGATATGTTATGCCCACCATAATTCAGGACATCAGGGACGTTCTCCATCAGGATCGCAAGTGGTTGAAGCCTTCTTACATAAGCAAGATATCTGAGATACAGGTTTCCTCTGGCATCCTGGATAAATGCTTCAGGATGATCTGCAATTTCGCGGAGTTTGGCCCTTCCAACCCTCGCAAATGCCTGGCATGGAGGCCCTCCGATAATCACGTCCACGCTATGTGCTACATCCTCACCCATTTTAAGCTCTGCAATCAACTGCTCCGGTTCTACCCTGGTAATATCGCAGGCACTGGCGTGAGTTTCTTGGAGAGCAGGCGAATGTTTATAAAAGTTCAACGCGTGTGATTGTGCAGCCAGAGGATCAAGCTCTATAGCTCCTACGATGCTGAATCCGGCGGATTGAAAGCCCAATGATAGACCCCCGCATCCGGCAAATAAATCAAGGACGCGGGGTGTACCGCCCCCTCTTATCCTCTCTAGTTTCTGCGTTCGGGGATATGCAGCAACAGGCATTTCTTCTCTCGAAAGTGGCGCTTGCTCTGTACTTATCATACTTCTGACCCCTACTTAACAATATTTGAAATATGCTGAGACTATCAGGGCAGTCTCGAAGCCCTCACATATATAAGGATACCATAAAATCTTATCAAAAGGCTCTAATGCTAGAACAAACGTATGGCATTAGTACTTTTTCGCAAAGTTTCGTCTCCTTACCTGAAAGCGAGAGCTTGTGGCGCGGAAGCAAAGCTACGAGGTGGTGGCCGCCGCCGCCAGCAACTGCGCGTATGAGCGCACAACATTGCGCATGTGGCGGGTGATCACGTGCGTGAGTATCAAGTGCGCGTCTTCTTCTTGCTCGATATTCTGCCCTGGCGCGAGAATGCAGGCATCCACCATCTCTTTGAGCCTGCCGCCTTGCGCGCCGAGCAAGGCAATCGTGGCCGCGTCGTAACGCTTCGCCAGCAGCATGGCATTGATCACGTTGAGGGAATTGCCGCTCGCACTGATACCGATCACCGCGTCGCCCGGCTCGATCATCGTCGCCAGTTGCTCGGCGAAGATATGCTCGTAAGCCGTATCGTTGCTCCAGGCCGTGATCAGGGGAACGTGGTCGGTGAGCGAAATGGCCTTGAGACGCGGCGCGCCGGGCGCAATCGTGTTCTTTGCCAGGTCAAGAGCGAAGTGTGAAGCCGTGGCCGCGCTGCCGCCGTTGCCCATGATAAAGATGCGATGTCCGCTGCGATATGCCGTCTCCAGCAGTTCAAGGATGGCATCGAGGTGGGAGCGCGAGATGGAGCGGAGCATCTGCTCAAGCTCTGAAAAGTACTGGTTGGTTGGTCCCATGTTCTTCCTATCCTTTATATATTGCGATTGTAGGGGTGTGGGCCGAGCTTCATTCTATGAAGCTCGGCCCACACCCCTACGAAGACATTACGGGGAGACGGCTGGCTCAGTATACGGGGCCACCAGAAGATTGGTGAAGTTGGCGACGTTCAATAGGACGGTTGCCCCCTGGTGGTCGAACTGGAAGTTCATGCGCTTGAGGCCACGCTCTTCAAGCGCCTGCGTCACAGCCTCCTGTGCCTCCTCGTGACAGTAGAGCAGCATAAAACCGCCGCCGCCTGCTCCGGTGATCTTGCCGCCGGCCGCACCCTGCTCCAGCGCCAGGGCATAGCACTCGTCGATGAAGCCGGTGGAGAGGCCGGGCGCGAGACGCCGCTTCTCCTGCCATGAGTAGTGCAAGAGACGCGCGAACTCATCAAGCTCTCCGGCTTCCAGACACGCCTGCACATCAACGGCCACCTGCTTGATATGGTGTAACGCTTGCAGCACCGACTCATCTTGCTCCTGCGTCGATTTGCGCTGGTGCTTCAGAATAGAAGTAGACTCCCGCGAACTGCCCGTGAAGAAGAGCATCAGGCGGGCTTCCAACGTCTGGCGCACGTCGGGAGCGATCTTGATCGGCTCAACCGTGACTCTTTCGGCGGTGAAAGTAATCCTATTTAACCCGCCAAACGCCGAGGCATACTGATCTTGCTTGCCAATGGGCATCCCCATCTTACTGATCTCAATGTACGATGCCAGTTCCGCGATCTGCTGCCTGGTCATAGGCTGCTCAACCAGGGTGGAAATGGCGCGTACCAGCGTGACGGCCGTTGCGCTCGATGATCCGAGACCTGTTCCCGGCGGTACCTCACTGGCAACAAACAGATTGATCCCGCGCCGGATTCCAAAGTGATGTAATATGGCTTTCGGAAGAGCTAAGTCCCCATTCCAGAAGAGATCATTGTATTGCGAGTGGCGGAACAGCGAGCGATAATCCGCGGAAATGACCTGCAAATCCTCGGACTCGTCAGCCGTGACGATGGCATAAAAGTATTTGTTGATTGCCGTGCTAACAACCAACCCACCGTATTGGGCATAGTATGCTTCAAGATCTGTGCCGCCGCCTCCAAAACTGATGCGCATCGGCGCTCTGGCGATTAACATCTCTTCCCCCCTCTCCTCACAATGTTGTTGGTGATGAATTCTTTGCCGGGCAGCGAAGTTGCCCGGCAAAGAATTCATCACCAACATGGAGAAACCTTACGCCACGGGTTGGCGCATGGCCTCAATCAATACCTGCGCGACCTCCGGGCGGGAGAATTCGCGCGGCGGCATCTGACCGCTGCGGAGCAAATCGCGTACCTTCGTGCCGCTCAAGGCGACGTGATGCTCGCTGCTATGCGGGCAGGTCTTCGACGAAGCCATCGAGTCGCAAACGCGGCAGAAGAAGGTATGGTCGAAGAACATGGGCATAATGCCCAATTTGTCCGGATCGAACTCGGCGAAGATGCGGTGAGCATCATATGTTCCGTAGTAGCTGCCCACGCCGGCGTGGTCGCGGCCAACAATGAAATGCGAGCAGCCGTAGTTTTTGCGCATCAGGGCGTGGAAAATGGCTTCGCGCGGGCCGGCATAGCGCATTGCGGCGGGCAACACGCCGAGGACCACGCGGTCCGCCGGGTAGTAGTTCTCTAAGAGAACTTCGTAGCAGCGCATCCGCACATCGGCGGGGATATCATCGCCTTTCGTGTCGCCGACCAGCGGGTGCAGAAAGAGGCCATCGACCGTTTCCAGCGCGCACTTCTGGATATACTCGTGCGCGCGGTGAACAGGATTGCGCGTCTGGAAGCCAACGACGCGCCGCCAGCCGCGCTCGGTGAAGAGCTGGCGGGACTGTGTGGGCGTGTAGCGATACTGCGCGAACGCCTGTGCCTGCAACGTGACGACGCGCACCGGGCCGCCCAACAAAATATCACCCTGCTGGTAGACGATCTTGACGCCGGGGTGAGCATCCTCGGTGGTGCGATAGACCTTGCTCGCTTCGTGCTGCTTGTCGTAGCCATATTTTTCCGTGATCGTCATCACGGCTTGCAGCGTTCCCTGCTCATTGACCAGAGCCACGCGCTGGCCTTCTTTCAGAGTCCCAGCCTGCTCCGTCGTGACGTTCAGGGTGATGGGGATGCTCCAGGGCAGGCCGTTCGTCAGGTGCATGGTATCGACCACGCCCAGGTAATCGTCGTGGGTCATGAAGCCGCTCAATGGGCTATACGCGCCGTTGGCGAGCATCTCCAGGTCTGACAGTTGGCGCGAGCCGATGGTGATGTGCGGCAGGCCGCGTGCCTCTTGCGCCAGCCCGGTTCCCTCGGCTTCGTCCGCTATGTTCAAAATCAGTTCTCCACCGTGTGGAGCAATCAATTGTTGTGCCATTGTGATCTATCCTTATCCTCTCCATAGGGGCATGAGCCGAGCTTCGTAGGATGAAACCCGGCCCACGCTCCTACGGGGAAAAAGCCTATAAGTAGCCCAGCGCGGCCAGGCGATCCTTCACCACTTCCGACTCATCATCAGAGGCTTCCTCGGCATCCAGGTGGCCCAGCTCAACCAACCGGGCAAAGATGCGATCCACGCTCTCCTCGACCGTCTCCCTGTCGGTTTCGATGACCAGTTCGGGATGCTCCGGCGCTTCGTAGGGATCATCAACGCCGGTGAAATTCTTGATCTTGCCCTCGTCTACCAGCTTGTAGAGACCTTTGACGTCGCGCTCGCGACAGACTTCGAGGGGACACTTGACATATACCTCGACAAAGTTGCCGATTTCGCGGCGCGCCCATTCGCGCGCGTCGCCGTAGGGCGAAATGGCGGCCGAGATGCAGATCACGTCGTTGCGCGTCAGCAAGCCGCATACAAACGCGATACGCTTGATGTTGGTATCGCGATCCTCGCGGCTGAAGCCGAGTCCCTTGCTCAGGTGCGTGCGCACGATATCGCCGTCCAACACCTCGACTTTATGGCCCCGCGTGCGCAGGCGCTTTTCAATGATTTCGGAAAGGGTGCTTTTTCCGGCGCCGGAAAGCCCGGTAAACCAGAGGGTAAAACCTGTGTTCGCCATGTATAAAACGTTCTCCTTGTGTGTTTTCAGATGTATCCTGTACGGATACGTTTCTCTCGTGTCTTGTTACAACGTGAGACGCCCGTTTGGACTAACGGCGTCCCGCTTTATTTTTAGAACGGCTTGCCCTGCATATCGGCGGGAACGGGTAGGTCGAATTGTTGTAGGATGGTTGGAGCCATGTCCATCAATTGCAGGCCGTCCAACTCGCGACCGCCCTGGCTTTCGAGCGCGTCGGGATCGCGCCTGAGTACAATGCCGAATTGCGCGTGATTGCAATCGTCGGGGCCGGTATCGTTCTCGAAGGTGTAGATCGAGCCATGTCCAACGCTGCCCACGGAGCGCCAGAACAGATCACCGAAATAGATGATCAAGTCGGGAGCTACGCCGTTCACTTCGTGATAGATTTCTTCCGGCTTGAAGACTTTCGTCCCAATGTTGACGCCGTCGGGATCGGTCAGGGCTTCAAACTTGGCCTTGAGTTCGTTGCGCAGGCTCTCCACTTCTTCCGGCTTGACAATGCCCTGCGGCTCGCGTCCCTCGATGTTGAGGAAGATACGCGCGTAGTAGCCGCCATCGCCCCACACTTTCGTGCGGCTCCAGTCGATCTCGCATTTGTCAATGGCGGTCAGGCTGGTTGGCTGTGTCTTGAGCGTCAGATAGCCTTCGCGTATCAGCCACTCGTTGACGCAGATGCCGCCGTCCATCTTCTTCGCGCCGTGGTCGGAGACGATGAAGACGGTCGTGTTATCCAGGTCAACCAGGTCGAGAATCTGGCCGATCTCAGTATCGATATAACGATAGTAGTTATGGATGCTTTCGTTCAGCCGGGGATTGACCTCATATTTATGATGTGTAGGATCGTGGTATTTCCACAGACCGTGATGAATGCGGTCAGTACCCATTTCCACGAACATGAAGAAGTCCCAATCTTTACTTACCAGCCACTTCTTCACCAGCTTGAAGCGTTTCTCGGTCATGGTATAGATTTGCCGCAGCAGGTATTCTTTGTCGTTGGTGCGGAAATTTGGCACATCGACAAGATATTCGCCAACAATGGCCTCGATCTCCTTCATGGCCGCGGCTGGATACGTATACGGCCTGTCGGGATTCGACGTGGAAGGAGAAAGAAAGCAGCCGACCTGGATACCATTGACGGGCTTCGGTGGAAAGGTTTGTGGCACGCCAACCGTGATGACCTTTTTGCCGGCGCGCGAGAGAACATCCCAGACGCGGTCGGTTTTCACTGAATTGGAATTGGCTAACGTGTTTTTCTCATACGAATAGTCGCCCCGGTTGCGGAATCCGTAGAAACCTAGCGTGCCGGGGTCTTTGCTGGACATCATCGAACTCCAGGCAGGGACAGTGATAGCGGGGGTGCTGCTTTCCAACTTGCCCCACACGCCATCATCCATCACGCGCCGGAAATTCGGCAATTCGTCACGCCATTGCTCAAAAACTAGTTCGGGCGGGGCGCAATCCAGGCCGATCACCAGAACTTTTTTTCGCCGACTCATAAATGCTCCTTATCATACATCTTTTCGCGCTTTATTCCTCAATACATGTGCCATCATACAGATTTTCCCGGCCAGACGGTATTGATCTCAGTAATGAGGGTATCACGTCGAAAAGTCATTGCGATTGCCTGCTAGTGGAGATACGGTTACGAATATCACAACGGTGTTGTATTTACTTAACCTTAACCTTAGCCTTATCCTTTCCAGGCAACATCGCACTAATTGTAACAGATGTTGCTTTTGGGAGCAAAAATACCCGCCCAAAATGGCTATAAAAACATGAAAGCGGCAATAATTGCCACTATTGTCGGGCTTTCAGCGGTCGCGAATTTCATGGGCCGCAGACGCACTGCGTTATGCCTTTTTCTTTAAGCAATCGGCAGATGTCACCAATGACTGTAGCCATTGAGAGACATTATGAGATATAGTGATGAACAACAACCAGTCAATAAGATATGCCCGCTTGCAGGCATACCGTCTATGTGCGTACAAGGAAAGGATTGTATTCCCATTGGCAAGTGCAAAAAAAGTACGAGTAGCGCTGCTCGGCGTGGGTAATTGCGCCAGCTCGCTGGTGCAAGGCGTCCATTACTACCGTGAGGCCAGCCCGGACGAATTTGTCCCTGGGTTGATGCACGTCAACCTGGGCGGCTATCACATCAGCGATATCGAGTTTTCGGCGGCCTTTGATATTGATACGAATAAGGTAGGCAAAGATCTGAGCGAGGCCATCTATGCCGCTCCCAACAATACGTATCGTTTTGCTGACGTGCCGCGCCTGGGGACGAAGGTCTATCGCGGGATGACCCACGATGGCCTGGGCAAGTACCTCTCGCGCGTGATTACCAAAGCGCCGGGGCAGACCGATGACATTGTGAAGATTCTCAAGGATACCGGCACGGATGTGCTGGTGAACTACCTGCCGGTTGGCTCGGAGACGGCGACCAAGTGGTATGTCGAGCAGGTGCTGCGGGCGGGAGTGGGCTTCGTGAACTGCATCCCCGTCTTCATCGCGCGCGAGAACTACTGGCAAGAACGCTTTCAAGAAGCCAATCTGCCGCTGATCGGCGATGATGTGAAAAGCCAGCTCGGCGCGACCATCGTGCATCGCGTGCTGGCGCATCTCTTCCGCGAGCGCGGCGTCAAAGTGGAGCGCACGATGCAGCTCAATGTCGGCGGCAACACCGACTTCTACAACATGCTCGAACGCGAGCGGCTGGAGTCGAAGAAGATCAGCAAGACGAACGCCGTGACCAGCCAGCTTGACTACGATCTGGGCGAGGAAAACGTGCATATCGGCCCGTCAGATTACGTCCCCTGGCTCACCGACCGCAAGTGGGCCTATATCCGCCTGGAAGGGCGCACTTTCGGCGATGTGCCATTGAACGCCGAGTTGAAACTGGAAGTGTGGGACTCGCCTAACTCTGCCGGGATTGTCATCGACGCCGTGCGCCTCATCAAGCTCGCGCTCGATCGCGGCCTGAGCGGGACGCTCGAGGGGCCAAGCGCGTACCTCATGAAGTCGCCGCCGGTGCAGTATGCCGACGACGTGGCCCATGAAATGAGCGAGGCGTTCATTCGCGGCGATCAGGAGCCGGCTGCGGCAAGCGAGAGCGCGAATGGGCATAAGGCGGAACTGAGCGTGGAGTAGAGAAAGAGATTTGATGCCGGCAATCTTGCTGACCACAAGAGGCAGCAGGATTGCCGGCATCAAGAGTAGAGAAAGAGATTTGATGCCGGCAATCCTGCTGCCCACAAGAGGCAGCAGGATTGCCGGCATCAAATCTCTTTCTTATCCAGTTGCGCAACTGTTGAAGTGACTTCGCTCACAAGCTGCCTGAGATCATCCAAAGATAACTCTGAGGGATAACCCGCGGCATGTATGGCAGCGAGGTGACATTGCTCGATCACCTGGCGTGCCTGGTTTTTAGAGATACCATATCCCTGCCGGGCATACCACGCGATCAGTCCTTCTCGCCATGCATTGACGAGCTTCGCGTAGCGGCGGTCGATGATGTACCTGAGGACAAAGTTGACGCCTTCCAGGTCAGCAGCAGCTACCTGGTTGAAGGTAAGAATGGCTGGCCGAGAACCGCTCCCTTGCTCACTTGTAGCGATGCGATATTTGCACGTTATGAGCGTTATTAGCGGATCATCCTTTTGGCTATCGAAGAGGGCGCGCGCCGCTTCCTCAGAGACGGCAATCAGGAGATGGTCGGCTGCCGAGGTAAGGAGAATACGCGCTAGGTATGCAGCATAATGGGGATAGAGATTGACGGCAACAACTCCGGCATGAGGCGCTCTGGTGAAGGGCGGTTTGCCTTGCGCGCCTTGCTGCGTATGCATCGTGCGCAGGTATCCGCCCAATGACGTTGTCTCCACGCGTCCGATCATATCTGTGGGCCAGCTATCTCCGACAAGGATTCCCTTATCGTCAGCGTACCCGGCCATATATGTCCTGACTTTGCTGACGATGTGAGCGGGCAAATGCTCGATGTGCGCTTCTTCCGCGTTTTTCCCCTGGGTGTAGATGCGTGGATCGACTTTTTGCGCTTCGGCGGCGGGAACGCTTCTGCGCGTTGGCCGGCAAATATAGAGCGCGGCGCTGCTGGCAATAGCCTCTGCCCCACTATAGCGATTGAAGTGTGGAAGAATAGCTTCGCAGACCAGGCGCAGATCATAGAGAACGGATTGTACTTTGAAGCCAAGTCCTGGACGTCGTTCGCTAAAACCGTAGCAGAAGAGCAGACGCGCGTAGTCCGCCGGCTTGAGGCTCTCGATGCCGCGTCCGAGAAAAAGGCTGATCCCTTCGGACGTATAAGGAGGATCGGTGAACACAAGATCGCAATGCTCGTGCAAACTTCTGGGCAGTTCGACGCGGAAATCCGCAAAAACAGGACGGATATTCCAGTCGTGCCGGGCAGATACAGCGCTGATGTAACTCAAAATGCGTTCATCAACATCGACAACGATGATCTCGACATCTGAAATGAGCTGGGCTATGGCCAGTGACGTGAAGTCGTGATCGCCAAGAAAGAGGATGCTGGCGCCCTCAAGGGCATAGTTTCCGGCAAGAAATAACGCTCGCTTCACGCAGGTCAGCGGTGTTGCCGCAACGTGATCAAGATGCCTGTTTCGCTCGCCGGGAAACTGTTGCAGTATTTGCTGCATTGAGGCGAGCAAGGTCTCTGATTGCGCTGCGATTTCTCCTGCCTTTGCCGCGATCTCATATGGGGCCAGGAGAGAATCACGCGATACATGAGCGCAGTCGAAAACAGAAGCGATGATAGCGTGGTATTCGGGTTGGATGCGAACTCGTTGTTCTTCATGTTCCAGCCAGGGATCAAGTTGTTGCAGGAGATGCGTGATATTCCAGTGAGAGATGCTGCTGATGGCAATGAGATCGCTGGTTGCATACCAATCTCCATTGCAGAGCAAGCAAAGCAGCAGGCGAATGCGCCGGAAATCTATACCCCAGGATAGGGCCAGCTCGTCATGAAGCTTCACGAGATGTTCGCGGCTCGTATCGTCTAATGTTTGTTGATGTTCCACAGGATAATCTCTATGTCATGTGGCTGAAAGATTTTGGCAAAGGTAAGATAGGTTCTTATCAGTAGCCTATGCCAGTGGGTTGATAGAAAATGCCGATGACCGTTTAGATTATAACATTGCATTTTGAGCAAAGCAATGAAAGACACATGAACATCGTTGTCTAGCGCTGCGGCGCTGGATCGTCTTGCTGCGGCGCAGCATGGGTCAGTGGCGCGCGCAGAAGTTCCTCGCGCACAATGGTTATATCCGGCGGCGCATTGATGCCGATTTTCACGCGTTCCCCCTCGACGGCCAGCACCGAAATGGTAATCACCCCGTCAAGAATGATGGTTTCACCAACTTTTCTGCGTAGAACTAACATAGAACGCCACTCCTCTAGATGCAATGAGCCAGGCTTCCTTGCAGTATGCAAACACCGGGTCGATGTTGTTCACCGGCTCCTTTGTTTTCCTGGCGTCCGCTTTTCTTGTCTGTTTACCATTCTACGTTCTTGCTACAAAATTGGATGTATTCGACGCGCTCTTGCCCGTCTCCTATTTATTCATCAGTTTTATTCATCAGTTGTGGCATCCAGAAAGTGCGTCCAGTTCCATAGCAACCGTTCGGCCAGCTCCGTGCTGTCCACATGATAGACGCCAGCTTCAACCTGGTTGTGGACGTAGGCAATACGCGCTTCACGTTTCTTCACCGGTCGGTGGCTTGCCTGCAGCCCGCGCTTGATCGCGAGTTGTCGTGTGAGGCTGGTCATGCTCTTGTCCAGCGTGGCTGCATTCTGCTCTGCGGTAGACTGCTGTGAGAGGCAATTCTCGCTCATTCTCTGTTGCAGTGGCGCTATGGATAAACTATCGTTGGTCATTCTTTCCTCTTTCTGGCAAATTGGCGGCAAAAGTTAACCAGAAATTCTGTAGATCTGGCTCATCGCCAATATACGCCCGTTTCTTCTCGTATCGGCAACCTTTGCTGGTTGCATAAGCTTTCCTGCTCCTTGTAATCCTTATGTAAGCCTTTCACGTGACCATCAGAACAAACGATCCTCGGTCGCCGTGGTGGTCATGGATGGCGGCTGTTGGCGCTGCCGGCTGTGGCGGGAGAGCGAGCGAGAAGTGAGATTTTCCGACCCTGGATGGATGTTCAGAGTGGCGCGCAGGCGGAAAATGGCCTGCATGTGCAACTGGCAGATGCGCGACTCGGAAACTTTCAGGATGGTGCTGATCTCCTTCATAGTGAGTTCTTCAAAATAGTACAACGAGAGTAAGAGGCGTTCGCGTTCGGGCAAGCGATCGACGCCTGCCGTCAGTAACGCGATCAGTTCGCGTTGCTCTGCCTGCTCAGATGGACCAGGCGAGCGGGCATCCTCGATCAAGTCGTTCAACGAGGTAATTTCATCGTCCTGTGTCAGCGAACTGAGTGGGGCATCAAGAGAAAGAATGACGACTCCCACTTCGAGCAGCATCTGACGATAGCGTTTGAGCGGCACGCCGACTTCGTCAGCCGCCTCCTGCTCATTCGCCGGGCGTCCCAGGCGCTGTTCCAGGGTAGCCAGCGCCGCTTCGATCTGGCGCACGCGCGCTACGGCGGAGCGCGGCATCCAGTTGAGTACGCGCAGTTCATCGATCACGGCCCCGCGAATACGAGCGGTGGCAAAAGCCTCGAAACGCACTCCACGTGACGGATCAAAGCGATCAATGGCATTGATCAGCCCGATCATCCCATAGCTGTAGAGGTCTTCCGCCTCCAACAGGCTAGTCTGGGGGATACCTAACCGGCTCACCGTGAAACGAACCAGCGGGGCATATTCGGCAACCAGTTCATCTCGTAACTCGGAACGCCTGGTCGTAGCATATTCCACCCAGAGCTGATCAATATTTGTAGACGTAGCCAATACGTTTCTCCTTTCATTAACTCATCGAAGCTTCTGCTTCCCCGATCATTCCCCATTCGCTGCTTGCTTCCTATATGCAGTGTAGCCGAATCAGGCGTGCGGTGATATTGGCATGAGTCGGCATTTAAGACGCCAGAAGTCCCAAAAAAGTGATATGGAAGGCATTTTCCTTTTGCTTTCCCTATGCTAAACCGATAGAAAGCTATAGATGAGAACCGATAGTGAGAAGAAGACGAGACCCCTTTTTCTTGTTATGATTTGAGGAAGGAATTAGCTATGAACATGAATACATCAATTCCCGGCGGAAGCTTTGCAGAATATCACGAGCCGTCAGTAGATCGCGCGGAACAGGGGCAGGTCGCCACAGACATTGCGCAGGAACAGATCGTGCTGGACTATCTACTGGATATGGGTTTTACGTGGGAAGAGTCTGTTCGCCTGGCAAATGTGCGCGAACACCTCTATGAAGGCAGCGAGATGCGCGAGCGCATGGCGAGCGACTACCGGATGCAGTTCGCGAAGTGGTTACTGGAACACGGCGAAATTGGGGAGTAAAAATGCTTGTCAACTCCGGTGAGGTATGCTATACTCCACGGCGGAGAGATGTCTGAGTGGTCGATAGAGCCGCTCTCGAAAAGCGGTAGGGTTAACTGCCCTCGTGGGTTCGAATCCCACTCTCTCCGCCCCCTCATGGAGGAGTCTCATAGTGGCCTAGTGAGCACGACTGGAAATCGTGTAGGGTGATAAGCCCTCGTGGGTTCGAATCCCACCTCCTCCGCCGTGATAGCTGTTTCCTGATATCCAACTTTCGGTCATTTAGCAGCAGAGTTCATAAAAAATCCCTGGCAGCCGCGGGCAGTCAGGGATTTTTTATAAACTCTGCCGGCATAACACGGCAAATTCCTACCAATTTCTGCTAGAGTGTGACCGGGTGCATACTTTTGCTTGCCTTCATACGATATACTACGCAGAAGGGATTTTTTATGGTTTAGTAATCAGACAGATATGAAAGATCAATGGGCGCATGTATTCTGAAGGAGATAGTGTTTTGATGTCGGTCTCATACTACTGGTCCTTACTGGTGCGATGGCGGCTGGGCGGGTATATAGCGGTCAGTGTCCTGCTGGCAAGCGTGTTACTCATGTCGTGTTCCAATCCGTTTGGCGGCGGGGCAAACCAGACGGCAACCACGACCTCTTCGTCGCTGGCGCTGGCAAAATTGAAATGGTGCGCGCGGCCTTTCGTCGTGTTCCGTGATGAACATCCCGCGGCGGCGGCGCAGACGACCACACCTGCTGTCACGGCGACCGTGACGGCCTCGGCCACCCGCAGCGCCACGCCCGTCCCGGCGACCCTGACGGACTGGTCACAGGTGAAGCCGTTGCTTGGCTTTACCGTCTACTTACCCACGAGTTTGCCCAACGGAACCTGTTTAGTCAGCGCTTCGGGAACGGTGCATGATCCTATCTTTGGCGGCAGCTTTACCATCGGCTATTTGCTGCCCAACCATACCGCGCTGAGCCTGTCGGAGGCGCCCCAGGGCTCGAATAGTCTGTCGTTCCAATGTACGCAGAGCAGCGGCAGCGGATCGGCGCCGCAGGCGACCCGCGCCGCGGCGGCCACGCCGGGCGCGTCGCCAACAGCGACGGCTCAGCCCTACGAGGTCTGTAGTGGCGTCAAAGGGACAACCAACGTCGTTTTTTCTGCTGAAGGGAGTATGTCCTTTTTAACGCAGTTTTATAACCAGTTGCAGCCCAATGTTGATTGGCTTCCCGCTTCATAAGCGGCGGGACGGGCATCCAGGCAATACTGATAGGCGCGGACGTAAGCGTTTTTCGGGGCCAGGGCAACCGCAAGGGATTGCCCCCTTGATCTTGCCCCCCGGCAAGCTCGCCCTATACGATACGCCTCCACAGGCCGATCCGTGGTATGGTAGGGGCAATCCCTTGCGGTTGCCCTGGCGCTAGCGCTCACCCAACTGGGTGTAATGAATTGCGCCCCTACATCAGCTTCTGATATAATGGCAACGGGCTTAGTGGCAGACCGCGACGGCTTGTTGTTACGGTTTGAATACATGTGAAAGGCAGGAATGCATCATGAGTACGTGTCCCTATTGTGGAGCGGAAACACGACCGGGAGATAATTTTTGTTTAAGCTGTGGTCATCGCCTCGGCGGTGTGGCCGCGCCCGCCCAGGCGGCTCCGCCTGAATCAACCATCCCCGCCCAGAGCGATTGGATGCCGTCATCGGCTGCACCTCCATCTCTTTATAATCAGGCGACAGTGGGGGCTTCTGCGGCGGTTCCGCTCGCGCCAACGTGGCTCGAACCCAATATGATGGCTCCGGCGAGCGGCACGGACGCGCCGACGGTCCGCGGCGGTGACGTTGGTGCAACCACTGTCCCGGCGGCCATAGAGAATCCCGCCACATTCATCCTGCGCTCCGACAACGGCGAAAATGTCCAGGAATACGTGCTGGACAAGATCGAGACTGTGATTGGCCGCGGCGCAAACAGTGATATTGTTCTCTCGAAGGATAAGCTGACATCCCGCCGCCATGCCATCGTGCGCTACGAAAACGGTGCGTATGTGCTGCGTGACGGCGGCAGCTCCAACGGCACGTTTATCAACGGGCAACAACTCGACAAGAACGACTCGCGCGTCCTCCAGGACGGCGATCACATTGGCATCGGCGAGTATGAATTGGTCTTCCGCGCAGCCAACGCCGCCGCGGCGCAGGTGAGCGATGTCGCCGATTTGCCCACGATGGCGGTTCCGCTAAGCGTGGCATCCGATATGACCTATCGCACGCATGAAGACGCCAATGCCACCGCCGCCCCCAATGATGAATTCGGCACCAAGTCATGGGATGGCAGCTCGACCACGCCAGAGGTATCACCCGAGTCGGCTGCTCCGCCCGCGACCCCGCTTCCAGAGCCTGTTGCTGAGGAGATACCGCCCCCGCCTGAGTCTGCACCCGCTCCGATACAAGCGGCAGCTTCCCCGGCGAAAGCCCAGGACAGCGATGTGAACTTCGGTCGTCTGACAGCTATCCCGCTGCCGACCTTACCTGATATCTCTCCCATCCTGGCGGCTCTCTCCTCGCTCGATGGGCAGGTCACGTCGCTGCAAGAGCAACTGGGTACGACGCAAAGCGGGATGCGCGAGCATGAAGAAGAGATTGTAAAGGCGACCAATCAACTGCGCTCCGGCGTGCGCAATGTCGCCGATCGCATGAACACTACCATCGCCGACGTGGCGCGCGCGCGCGAAGCCCTGGCCTGGGCGGAACTGCGCCAATTGATGGAAGATGTCATGAACAACCCGCGCGACATCGAGTACGTCACCAAGCTGGCACGCCGCTCGCGCGAGTTGAACAAAGTCTTCCTGATGCACCAGGATGTGCTGAACACCATGGCCGAGTGCTACAGCCTGTTGCGCGCCCTCATCGGCGATTAGGAGAGTAGTCCCAGGCGGGGGCGATCTGCCACATCCGTGCCGGATCATCCTGCGGGAGCGTCATGTTGCAAAACCAAACCTTTGACGCCATCGTAATCGGGGCTGGTCTGGGTGGGCTGTTGAGCGCGGCCCAACTGCTCCAGCGCGGCAAGCGCGTCGCCGTGATCGAACGCCTGCCGCGCTGTGGCGGGCGCTTCACCGCCAAAACCTTTCAGGGCGTCCAGGTGAGTACCGGGGCGGTACATATGGTTCCTTTCGGAAGCAGCGGCGTGCTGGCGCGAATGCTCAGCCGCTTGCGCATCCCGTACCGCTTTTTCGATGCCGACGTTTTCGGCTCGTTTCACGTGCATGGCAAACAGTATCGCGCGCGCGGCCTGCTCGGCGTTTATAAGTTTTTGGGGCCGCGCCAGTTTTTCTGGTTCGCGCGCATCGGTTATTTGCTGCTCTTGCGTCCCCTGCCTGCCGGTGAGCGCGATCTGCCTTTTGAACGCTGGTTGGCCCGTCATATCAACGTCGCGCGTAATCCGCAGGTGATTGCTTTCTTTGAGCGTATCGCGCGCTTTGCCTTGAGCCTGGAACTGCGCCAGGTTGCAACGGCGGAAGTGATCAAGACCACGAAAAACATGCTGCGTTTTGGCGCGCCGGGTATCGTCGAGGGTGGCTGCGCGCGGCTGACGCACGCCATCGAGCAGCGTTTGTTGGAACAAGGAGCGGCTCTGTACCTGCGCACCGAGGTCATGCAGATTCTCGCGACGGATGAGTGCGTGACAGGCGTGCGCGTGCGCGATAAGCAGGGAGGCGAGGAAGCGCTGCTGCACGCGCCGTTGGTGGTAAGCGATATCGGCCCGCGCGCTACCAACGCGCTGCTCGATAACCGGCAGGTCAAGCAGGCCCAGGTGTTGCACGCCTCGCCCGGCGGGGAGCAAAATGACGGCTTTGAGGAAGCCATCGGCCTCAAAGTGCATATCCTGAGCGATGTTTCGCTGATCCCGCACAAGGGGATCATGTACTGCCTGGATACGCGGCGTATTGCTGGTATGGTGCAGCCAACCAACAGCGATCCGCGGCTGGCTCCGCCCGGCAAGCATCTCTTGATCAGCCACCAGGTGATCCAGAGCAGCAACATCGAAGAGGAGAAAGCGCTGGCCCTGGCCGATCTGCGCGCTATGTTCGGCGCGGCCTTCGACCAGCATTGCCGCGTGCTGACCATGAGCGCGTATCGCGGCGAATGGCCGGTCAATCGGGCGGCGCAGGGGGAAGACGTCACGCCGGAGACGTCCCTGCCGGGTCTTTACCTCGTGGGAGACGCGGTGAAGCCGCCGGGCTATTTGATGGTCGAGGGCGTGGCGCAGAGCGTCAACCAGTTGCTGGACCTGCTCGATGCCAGCGAGCAGGGGCAGGAAGCGAAGTCGTCCGCGCGCGCTCATCGCCGCAATGTAGCAACACCGCCCTGGCGCTTGAACGCCCTGCGCTGGCTGTTTGAAGCGCCCGGCAATGCCTGAAGACGCGGAAATATCTCGTTATCCGCGTTTTTTTGAACGAGATTTCGTAGTATCTTCGTAGCATCAAGGAGGATTTATGCTTGTTCTGAGTACCACGTCCATGCATCTCGCCACCATCGTGATTACCACCAGCCTGATTGTCTATCTCATTATCGCGGCAATTATCGGCCTTATCGCGGAGTTTCTGGTTGGTTGGCGATTACCGTTCGGCATCATTGGGGCAATCGTCGCTGCCCTGATAGGCATCTGGCTCGTTACTAACCTCATCCCGATCTCCATCTCCGGCGACCCGGTGATCGATGGCGTACCAATCATTACTGCATTGATAGGTGCGATTATTCTGGTCGCGATCTGGCACTTGCTGACCGCCCCACTCTGGCGTCGCCGCCGCCGCTATTCCTACCGGCGTCGCTATTAGGCAGATACAGCGGCAATGAATATGGGCGGTGAAGCAAACCTCACCGCCCATATTTATTGCCGCAAGATCATCCTGACCAGCTTGCGCGCACCTCGCGCAACTGCTCCGAGGTCAGAATTCGGAAGAGGATAAGCAAGTTTTCCAGGTCATATTCCAGACCGATAGAATGCAGTTCCTGGCGAATACGACCAAGCGCCCTGATCTGGGTGGTGGTCAGCAGACCATAACTCACCAGGCTGGCCGCGAGCAACTGGTCGGGCGTCAGCAACTTGAACATCAACAAAATTTCCCCCAATTGATAGTTCATATCCACACCACGTAACATTCTTTGAATACTCTGCGCCACATCCAGGCGTTCCTGGGGAACCAGGTGTCCCTCCAGCAGCACGCTTCCCAATGAGCGTGTTGCCCGGCCATTCAACACCTGCGGCTGCGGTGGAGGTGTCGGCGCGGCAGGCATAGGGGGAAGGCTCTGCATGATCTCCAGCAATATCGCGTTATCCTCTATTCGCTCCAGCGCCGTACCGGCGCTTGCCATGGCTGGCGCGGGTGAAGAAACGGCCGCCCGCGCTTTTGGCTCGCTCTCATAGCGCTGCTGCTCCTGGCGCAGTTGCTCGGCCACGGTCGCGGCTCTGGCCTGTGCATTGGGCGCGGCGGCTGCCTGGAAGCGAGTATTATCCTCCGCGCTCTCTGGCAGCGCGCGCCCGCTCACCTGCGGGGCGGATGAAGGTAGGGCAATAGACAACAATGGCGGCGGCGACTCTTCCTGGCGCGTCGTTGTTGTGAACTGGGCGGCGTAGCCAGGGCGGTCGGATGGATCAGCGGGCAAATCTTCGATGGGCGAGGCGCGCAAGGGCAACGCGCCGAGTGACGGCGCATCAGCCGGGGCTGAGCGCTGGTTGTTCTGGGTCAGACCGTTCGGACCGTTTCTTTGACCACGAGCAAGCTCTTCCAGCAGCGGCAGCTCCTGCTCGTCTGGAGAAGAGGTCTGATGCCCCTGCGCCATGCGGGAAAGCTGCTGTAGCCCTGTTTCGTTAAGGAAAGTGGGTTCGCGCCTGGTCTCAACTGCCGTTTCCGGCAACACCGGCTTCGGAATGCTCGATAAGACGCTGGGCGGCCCTTCAGGACGAGTCGCCACCTGATTGTTCCCGTTCGCTTCCTGTGCGGGCGCCGGATTCCACGGGCGCGGGCTGGGATAGATCACCGCGCGAATTTTGTCGGTTGGTATTGGTACGGGGGGGCGCGGGTCAGGTGAATCGGCAGGTATCGATGGAGGCAGAGGCGTTGGACGGCGCGCGGAGCCGGCAGGAGCGGGACGCACCGAAGAGACGGGTACTGTTGCTTGCAAGCCCGAAGCAGTGTCTCCATTCATTGATAGTCGCGACATGGTTCCCGTGTTAGGGACTATCAGCCGTGAGCGTATAGCATTGACCAGGTTCATGATGCCCATCATGCCGTCAACTTCCATATCCGCCAGCACCGGCTGCGGGCGATCATCCGCGTCATCGCTGGCGGGGCCGTAGCCCGCGATATTCGTGCAATGAATGGTGAAGACCTGGACGCCGCGTCCCCGGCGCTGCGTATCAAGCGCGACCCAGAACTCGCGTCGCCCCGCCGCCGCCTGTGCCAGGTCCACCAGCACCATGCGTACCGGATAGCGTGCAATAGTATCGAACACTTCGACGGCGGTTCGCGCCGTGTGGCACTCAAACCCGGCCAGTTGCAACTCACTCGTCAGCAGCACTGCCAGTTGTTGATCCCGTTCAAAAAGAAGGATGTGTGGTCCTCCTGCACTATTCATAATCCTGCCTCCGCTTGTCGGATCACCATCCCTTGAAGCCCGTAGGGGCGTGGGCTCGCCCCGCCCTATCGCCTTTGTCAACATATGATTATGGATTAGCATGGGCGGGGCAAGCCCACGCCCCTACGGATTAGGATGGTGACTCCGCTTGTTACCTGAGTTTCCTCTGGGTTTACATCGCAAAGTATAGCACACCCCATCGAACTTGTGAAAGAGAACGGTACTATATGATGCAACGATGCTATGGAAATGAACGCCCCCGGTTTTTGTGATAGCATATAGCCAGCAGGATGATCACATCACAAGGAGAACACAACACATGAAATCAATCGATTTGAGCAATATGCGCGTCATCGATCTGTCCCAGAATTGGGACATGCACACGCCTGGCTTCGCTACCTATGACGGCCCGACCATCAAGTGGATCAAGCGCGTGGCTTTTGACAAAGTGGGCGGGCAGGAGATCACCTCGACGCTGCACGTGGGGACGCACCTGGACGCGCCCTTGCACTTCATCACCAACGGCCAGGATATCGGCAGCATTCCCCTGGATAAACTGGTCGGGCCGGGCATTGTGGTAGATCTGGAGTCCCTGGGCATCGGCGATTACGATATTTACACTTCCGCGCACTTCGAGGCATGGGAACGCAAGACCGGCCTGCGCATCGAGCCGGGCGACATCGTCGTAGTGCATACCGGCTATCACAAATATTATCCGAGCAACTGGTATGGCGAGTCGCAGCCGGACGAGACCCGTTATTTCATCAAGCATCCTGGCCCCACGCGCGAGTTCGTCAACTGGGTGCTGGAACGCAAAATCTCCTGGTTCGCCATTGATGCCGGTTCGATGGATCATCCTATGAACACGGTCATTCGCAAGGTGCGCCCCGACCTGGCCGTCAAGTGCGCCCGGAAGCTCGGCAAGCCGCTCGAAGAGATCTGGCCGGACGACGATCTGCAGATCATGCACTATGAAATGTTCCCGCACGGCGTCTTCCACGTCGAGAACGCCGGCGGCATGATCGACGAGGTACTCGACCAGCGCGTCTGGATCGGCTGTTTCCCCTGGAAGTTCGCCGGCGGCGAAGCGGCGTTTTGCCGGTTGGTGGCGTTTGTCGAGAAGGGCTAATGTTCAGGCGCGTAGAGGTATGGTATAATGCAAACAACCTTATCGTCTGCTCAGGGAGGCCGATAGCAACACAGAAAGCAAAGAGATACTATGAAGATGCTGCGCTGGTCATCACGCGACCTGGAACTGTTTCCAGATGACGGCAAACGGTACGAAATTATCGATGGGGAGTTGTACGTGTCTAAGCAACCGCACTGGCAGCACCAGTTTGTCACTGGCCGTATTTTCCAATTACTCCAATCATGGAGCGATCAAACAGCGGCAGGCATGGCGAATCTAGCTCCAGGGCTGATTTTTGCTGATGATGACGATGTCGTTCCTGACGTTATCTGGATCAGCCACGAACGCTTGCTGACCGCTCTCTGGGAGGATGGTAAGTTGCACACGTCTCCCGAACTGGTGGTTGAAGTTCTGTCGCCCGGCTCGTCCAATGAGCGGCGCGATCGGGAGCTAAAACTGAAACTCTACTCGCGCCGTGGGGCAGACGAGTACTGGATTGTGAATTGGCGAGAGCAGCGCGTAGAGGTATACCGGCGACAAAACGCGGCGTTAACATTGCAAGCGACGCTGAACGAGAGCGATCTTTTGCAATCGCCACTGCTGCCGGGCTTCAGTTGCCGCGTGCGCCAGCTCTTTGCCAGCGCCAGCTCTTTGCCAGCATCGCAGAGCCGTAATCAATTGTTGTAGGGGCGCAATATTGTACCCCTACAATACCCGCCCGCGCGACTCCGCCCGCCGGATCATCAATCCCCCTACCAGCACACACAATCCGTAGCCCAGGCCGACGGCGAACAATGGCAGGCGATAGTCTATCCCATACAATGGACTCATGACGCTCGCGCTGAAGAAGCCGCCGATCAGGCCGAAGGTGGAATAGAGGCCCTGTACCCTGGCGCGCATCGTGCTGACGGAGGCGGCGGCCACGCTGGCGTCAACGGCTGGCTGGATGAAGGAGTAGATCGCTCCTTGCACCGCGAAGAAAAAGATAACGACGATGGCGGCGGTGGTCAGGCCGTAGATGGCATAGAGTGGAACCTGTGCCAGGCCCGCGATCAGGATCAGCCAGGAGCGGCGACGGCGGTCGGCCACGCGCCCTCCGATGGGGGCAAGGATCATGTTGGGCAAGGAAAAGGCGATATAGGCAATACCGATAGTCGCGACGGAGGCTCCCAACTGGTTGTGCATCCAGATGGGCAGCAGCGTTTGATCGAAGCCCACATACAGGAGATCGCCGAAGGCCAGAATATACGCGCCGAGCAGAGGTAAGGTGAAGAGCAGGCGATAGGGAATGGCCTGCGCTGGCTCGGCGCTGAGTACCGCGACTTTTTTCGCTGGATGAACCAGCAGTATGATAATGATGATTGCCACGAGACGGCTGGCGGCAGCCCCGATGAAAGCGTCGGCATAGCCGAAGGTGGCTAAGAGGCCGCCAATACCAGGGCCGATCAGAAAGCCCGCGCTGAAAAAGGCTCCGAAGATGCCGTAAGCCTCGCCCTGCTGCTCCTGCGGCACAGTATCCACAATCAAGGCGCGGGCTGATGGCAATACAGCCGCCGCCATGATTCCCTCGACGCAGCGCAAAACAACAAAAAGGACCGGATCGGTGATCGGAATATAAACCAGGGAGAGGATGCCTTGCAGGCACAGCCCCAGGATCATTACCGGTTTGCGTCCCCAACGGTCGGCCAGCCAGCCCCAGGGATATTGAAAAAGCGAATTGGAGATGAGGTAGCCGGATGCCATTGCGCCGATGATGAACAGCGATGCTCCGCGCGATTGGGCATACAGCACGCGCACCGGCCCCACCATACCGATGCCGGCATAAGCCGCGCAGACGGCCAGCGAGACCGCCAGAAGGGTACGATTACGGAGCATAGATTTCCTTGCTTGTTCCTGTTATTTGAAAAGGGGTAACTTCGACATTATACCGCAAACAGGGAAGCGGCGTTACAGAGGCTGAGCAGCCGTGGTTCCAACCAATTATTCATGAGGGGAT
>Ga0207416_1001607_pt1 | contig 28633 bp, 26 predicted proteins | sample PaiPotPPM11metaG_FD_184107 | JGI IMG/M metagenome (GOLD analysis project Ga0207416, IMG submission 184107) | Iron sulfur acid spring bacterial and archeal communities from Banff, Canada, to study Microbial Dark Matter (Phase II) - Paint Pots PPM... ... | reverse complement strand
CGCGTTGCTGGTGATCGCGATCACGGGCGGGTTGATGCTGAGCAAGCGGGGCGGGCGGCCCTCATAGCGCCCTTGCACAAAACGCGGGGCGTGCAGGGGCGCGTTGTACGCACCCGGCAGCGCGCCGTCGCTCCTCCATTCTCTGCTTTCCCAATACCTGGCAACTCGTGTCGAGCGCGTGCCGCAGCAGGCGCATCGGCTTCGTACGCAGGTAGACCAGGTCGGAGCGATCGGCATCAGCGGCCGGGGATGATCAGGCCGCTGGGGCGGACGTTCTCGCGCTGGGGCTGGTCGGCGCGAGGCAGCGGCGACGATTCGCCGCGCGGGGCAGCGGTCAGGGTGCGGCTCGTCGCGGTCTTGACGATCTGATCGGCGAACACGTCCGGTTCGACCAGCCCGGGAAAAGCGGCGCGGTCGTCGATCACCGTGAACGGCACCTGCTGCACGCCGTAGCGCTCGGCTAGCCGCGGGAACTCGGCTACCTCGATAATCTCGGCGCGCACCTGCTTACTCTCGACCGCGAAAGCGAACGCCGCCGTCATCATCGGTCCGCAGAACTCGGAGTCGGGGGAAACGAAGACGCGCACGCGCACGGGTTGGTGCAGCCGCTTGAGCGATTTTGCCGCTCGCGCGGGCAGCGGCGCCTTGTTCTGCGAGATCAGCAGCAGCGCCTCGATCAGCGGCGAGAACAGATAGTTGATCGGAATGCCGTAGAACGTCACCGGGCGGTTGAGCACGCCGCGGATTACGGTTGCGGGCACGCGCTCGATGCCCAGGCGCGCGTCGAGCGTCTTGTCCGCGCCGCGTTCGTGCACCGTGAGGCGCAGCAGCGTGCTCATGCGTGCCAGGTCTTCGAGCAGCGCCTGCGTGTCGGTGCAGAACTGGCACTCTTCGCGTCCGGGCACGAGCATCGTCAGCGGCTTCTGCGTGAAGAAGTCGAGTTTGACGGGCTGCTTCAGCCCGTCGGCGAAGATCGACTTGATCTGATCCAGTTCCGCGAGCGGAATCACCGGCATACCCTCGTGGTCGGGCGGCTGAGCGTGGCGAACGGCGCCCGCCCGCGCTCCGGTTAATGAGGCACCTCGGCGCCGAGTTGGCCGCGCAGCTTCAACCAGGCATAATACAGGCGCTGCACGGCGGTGACGTTTGTGCCGACCGCGAGCACCCAGACCGTCACCGGCAGCACCCAGCCCCAGCCTGGTCGCCCGGCCAACAGCAGCGCCGCGGCCAGCAACAGCACCCGCTCGGTTCGCGTGAAGGCGCCGTCGTTCAGCTCGTGGCCGATCGCTTCGACGCGCGCCTTGACGTAGCTCGTCTGGATCGACCCCGTGATCGCGGCGAACAGCAACAGCGGCTGGACGCGGTCGCCCTGGGCGACGTAGTAGGCGAGCAGTCCGAACAGATTTGCGGCCTCGCCGTAGCGATCCGCCGTCGAGTCGAACACCGAGCCAAACAGCGACGACTTGCCCGTCGCCCGCGCGACCGCACCATCGAGCAGGTCCAGCGCCCCGCCGGCAAGGATCAGGCCGCCGCCGGCCGCGAATCTGCCCGCTCCGATCGCCACGCCGGCCGCGACGTTCAGCGCAAGGCCTCCGGCCGTGATCAGGTCAGGTGTGACACCGCTGCGGGCGATCAGGTTGGCGACCGGGTCCGCGTAACGCCGCGGAATCGCGTGCGGGATGATCGAGGGCACGTGGCGCCTCCTGCGCAAGTCGGTCTTCGGAGCGTTAAACCTGCACTCCCGTGCAGCTCTTGCCCGGATGGATGCCGCGCTCGTACAGCAGCCGCTCGTAGTACGACAGCACCTTGTGCGCGATGCGGTCCCAGCTATATTGCTGCGCGCTGAGGTGGGCGCGCTCGCCCATCTCGCGGCGGGCGCGGTCGTCGGCCAGCAGGTGCACCAACGCCAGCGCCAGCCCCTCGGAGTCGCGCGGGCGCGTCAGCCGGCCCTCGACCTCGTCCGTGATCACGGACGCGTAGCCTTCGATATTGCTCGCCACCAACGGCTTGCCCGCGGCCATCGCTTCGAGCAGGACGTAGCCCTGGCTTTCGTTGCCCGTCGCCGGGAAGCAGCAGACGTCGGCGGAGTGATAGTAGCGCGGGATATCGGCGTCGCTGACGTAGCCGGTGAAGACCACATCGTCCAGCTCGTGCTTGCGCACGTAGCGCTCGTAGCCGTCGCGCAGCCGGCCGTCGCCGACGATCACCAGGCGCGTGTGCGGCAGTTCGCGCTTGATCAGCGGGTAGGCGCGCAGCAGATAGGCCAGCCCCTTGCGCTTCTCCATGCGGCCGACGAAGAGGATGTTGCGCATGCCGTCACGCAGCTCGGGCAGCGGCCGCGGCTCACCGCTGAAGGGCGTCAGGTCGATGCCGTTGGGGATGATGTTGAAGTAGCCGGCGAAATAGCGGCTGACCAACTGCTCGGCGGCGGGCGAGACGGCGATCTTGCCGTCGAGCCGGCGGTAGTAGCGCCGCAGCAGCGTGCGCGTATACGAATAAAGCCGGTTGCCGCCCTCTTTCGCCGCGTGGAAGGTGCCGACGTTGACCGTCTCCGAATGCCGCAGGAACTGGATCGGCAACACCGGCATCAGCGGCTCGTGCACGTGCACCACATCGAAGCGCTCCTCGCTGAGCACGTCCTTGACGCGGCCGCTCAGACGCAGGTTCAGGGCGATGCGCGCCACGGAACCGCTCGCCGGGATCGAGCGCGGCTTGCCGATCACGATCGTGCCGCGGGGCGCCGGCGCCAGCTCGTCCGAAGATGGGCCGATGATGCGCGTCTCATGGCCGAGCGCCGCGAAGTTCTGCGCGAGGCGGGTGATGTGCGTGTTGACGCCGCCGGGCACGGCGAGGTCGTACGGGGAGACGAGGGCGATCTTCACGGGCTCCGCACTCCCGCACCGGGCCGCATCCGGCGCATGAGGCGGGCCGCGGGCCGGCCGATGACTTTGCTGGGCGTCGCCCACATGGCGCGGGCCGTCTGCAGCGCGATCTGGCCGGCGCCGATCTCGCGCAGGCCGATATGGCGGCCGAACGCGGCGCTGGTCGTGCCGGCCTCAATCGCCACGCGCAGGTCTGCCGCGCTGGCGCCCGGATACCGCGTAAACGCCGAACCGATCACGGGCAGGTAGTGCGCGTCGCTGCCGCCGAGCGCGGCCAGATGAAAACGCTCGCGGTTCAGACGCGCCGCTTTGTGCGCCGTCAGCCGGCCGGCGGGAGATGGGTTGGCCAGCTCGATGCCATCGAACCAGAGCCCGTCCGCCCGCCGCGCCAGCACACGCTCGATGCCGTGCCGGCCGACACTGCGCGTCAGCGGGCTCAGCGGATGCGGGATCACGGCCAGGCCGCCCTGCGCATGGATGCGATCGAGCGTTGCCGCCAGCGACCTGAAGCTCTGCACACCTTGCTCGACGAACAGCGCGAGCAGATGGCCTTCCAGCGTCGTGACCTCCATGCCCGGCACGAAGGCGAAGGCGTAGCCACGCCGCGCGTGCAGCTCGCGGGCCTGCAAGGCCGGCGCCAGGTCGTCGTGATCGGTGATGGCGATCGCGGTGAGGTCTGCGCGGCGCGCGGCCTCCCGCAGCACGGCGTCGGGCGTGCCCATGCCGTCGCTGCCGGTCGTATGGATGTGGAGGTCGGCGGCGCCCATCGCCGCGGTGGCGCTCATGCTCGCCCCTCTCGGCCCGCGGCAGGGGGCCGCTCGTTCCCAGTATACCCCGCACCCGACGCCGAAGCCGGATCGACAAACCAGCGCTCCAGCATCAGCCAGTCTTCAGGACGGGCGCGCAGATACGGAAGGAAGCGGCTGAGCAGGGCGGCCATCGCGTCGCGCAGCGCCTCCTGTCCGCGCGTCGCCCGCTCAACCGTGATCGGCTGCAAAAAGATGGCCCGCTTGCCCGTGTCCGTCCACTGCGCGATGGCGGGTACGATTGGCGCGCCGCTCGCCCGCGCGAGCTCGATCACGCCCGCGGCGGCGCGCACGGTTCGGCCGGCAAACGGCACTTCACCGCCAGAGCCCGTGACATCGCGATCGACCAGCAAGGCAACGACCTGGCCGGCGCGCAGCGCCTTGAGCAAGGCGCGCAGCCCGGCGAGATCGGCATACACGTAGCGCTGACCAGGCCGTTGCCGCGCCTGCAAAAACAGCGCGTTCAGTTGCGGCTGCAGGCGCTCGATCATGGCGGTATAGGTGATGCCGCGGCTCGCGAACGACTGCAGCAGCAGCTCGGCCGGGCCGAGATGGATGCCCGCTACGATCACGCCCTTGCCGGCCGCACGCGCCGCTTCAAACAGCTCGTAACCCTCGACGATCGTATCGTCATGGCCCACCCGCGCATCGACGATCGGCAGGCGCATCAACTCGACATAATAGCGAGCAACGGACCGGAAAACGCCGATGGCCTTCTGCCGAACCACGGTGCGCGACGCATCGGGCAACAGATCGCCCAGGTTCGCCTCGACGGCGTGCCGCCGGCCGCGAGCCAGCGCGTAGGCCATGCCGCCCGCAAGCGGTGGGAGCAGGGTCGCGGCCGGCTCGCTGTGCCGCAGGGCGATGCCGGCAAGCTGAAAACCGCGCCATTTCAGTGCGGCGGCAAGCGAGAGGTGCCCGCGCCCGGCAGTCATCGCCTCGCCGCGGCGGTCGCTGGCTCGCTGCCCGTGGGGGCGCGCCGCGGCCACATGCGCCGGAACATATACCACTGGTCCGGGTGACGCCGGATGACGCGCTCGTGCGCGCTGAGGATGCGCTGTGTCAGCAGGCGCGCGTCCTGCTCGCTGTCGCCGCTGTTCGGCAGCTCGATGTCGAAGTCGGCGATCGCGCGCACGCGGTCGCTCCACGGCTGCAAGCGCACCTGGCTGACCGCGATCACCCTGGCGCCGGTGCGCAGCGCGATGCGGGCGGGTCCGGCCGGAACGCGGATGGGCGCTCCGAAGAACTCGACCTCGATGCCGCCGTCGTCCAGCGGCCGGTCGAGCAGGATGGCGAGCGTTTCATTGCGCCGCATCGAGCGGATGATGCCTGTCGCCGCCTTCTCCATCGGAATGAGCTTGATGCCGTGCTTCGTGCGCGCGGCGATCAGGTCGTCGTTGAGCCGGCCGTGTTCCTGTGTCTCGGCGATCGCGTTGATCGCGTAGCCACGGTGAGCCAGCACGGGGCCGCCCAGATCCCAGTTGCCGAAATGCATGAGCACCAGAATGCAGCCCCGGCCCTGTGCCAGGGCGGCGTCGTAGCGCTCCCAGGCGTCAAAGTCGAAGCGCTCGGCGAGCTGCTGCGCGGACAGCTCCGGCAGGCGGATGAAGTCGACCACATACCTCGCGTAATTGGCAAAAGAGCGCCGCGCGACCCGGCTCGCCCGCTCGCGCCGGTTCGGTCCCATAACCTGGATCATGTTCGCGGTCGCGTTCGTCCGTTGCTCGGGCATGAACAGCCAGGCGACGTTGGCGCAGAGCACCGCGCCGCTGTACGACAGACGTAACGGCACGCGCACGACCAGCCAGCGTGCCAAACAGAACAGGCGATAGATCACGTCGCCATCAACTTGCTTGTGTGCCGCGTGCTCTTGCCGCGGAGGCTCGGCCGGGCCGGCGGGCGCGTGCCCGATCGTAGCGGCGCGGCGCGGCCGCGGGCAAGTGTCGGCAGCCTGGGTGCAATGGCGCCGCCGGCAGGGTCTGCCTCAACCTGATCGGCGCGAGGGCGCGACCGTCGTGGGGAGCTGCGGCGACGGCGGGGCGTCCGCGCCTTCGGGCAAGCCGCGCGCTGCGGATCGCGGCGGCGCGTCTGTGCCATGATTGGGCCGCGGCCGCGCGTCTGCCATGCGACGCACCCTGCGTCACCGAGGCACACGCCGGCGCGCATGGGCCAGGAAGCCGTGGCTCGACCTCGCGCCATCAGCGCAGCTTGGGAGGGGAATCATGACCTGGCAGGAGCGCTACGCCGACAAGATCACGACGCCCGAGCAGGCGCTGAGACGCGTCAACCCAGGCGACGTGGTGGGCGTGGCGCCGTTCAGCACCACGCCGTACACGCTGTGCGAGGCGTTGATCGCGCGCGTGCTGGCCGGCGACCTGACGAACATCCGCGTCGATCACCCCGCCGCGCTGGTCTCATGGACACAGCCGGGGCTCGCCGGCCATGTCGAGCTGCACGACAACTACGCCACACCGCCCAATCGCGCCGCCTGTCACGCCGGTGCAATGGAGTATCTGCCGATCGGCATGTGGCGCAGCTACGAGATGCCTGCCGGCTTTACCTCCGCTCCCGACATCTACCTCGTGCCCGTTTCGCCGCCGGACGCGCAGGGGTTTTGCAGCTTCGGGCCGGGCGTCTGGTTCTCCGGCACGCTGTGCCGCAACGCGAAGCTTGTGATCGCCGAGGTGCATGAGGACTTCATCCGCACCGGCGGCGAGAACTACGTCCATGTCAACGAACTGGATGTACTGGTCGAGGGCACGACGCCGACCGGTGCACTGCCGGCGCCGCCGCCGAACCCGGAAGAGGTCGCGACAGTCGAGGTGATCTGCACGCTGGTCGCCTCGGAGCTGGTAAACAACCGCGACACGCTGCAAATGGGCGTGGGTACGGTGTCATCGGCGCTCGGACTGTTTCTCGGAGACAAGGAAGACCTCGGTGTGCAGACGGAGCTGATTACCGGCGGCATCGTCGATCTGGTCGAAAAGGGCGTGGTCACGGGCAAATACAAAAGCATCCACAAGTACAAGGTCGTGGGCAGCGCCCTGGTCGCGTTGACGCCTGACGAAATGCGCCGCATCCACGACAACCCCGTCTTCGAGCTGTACGACTTCGGCTACACCGACGACCTGCGCCGGCTGATTCAGATCGAAAACTTCGTGACGGTCAACAACGCGCTGGTGGTGGATCTGACCGGCCAGGTCTGCGCCGAGTCGCTCGGCCACCGCATGTACACGGGTGTGGGCGGCCAGACGGCGTTCATGATCGCCGGCGCCTACTCGCCGGGCGGCAAATCGGTGAGCGTGGTGCCCTCCAGCTCCGTGCCATCGGCCACGGGTCAGCGCGTCTCGCGCATCGTGCCGCTGCTCGACGCCGGCAGCATCGTCACCGTGCCGCGCACGCTGGTGGACTACGTGGTGACGGAGCAGGGCATCGCCACGCTGCGCGGCAAAACCATCCGCGAGCGCGTGCGGGAGATGCTGAGCGTCGCCCACCCCGACTTCCGCGCGGATCTGGAGCGGCAGGCAAAAGAACTTTACGGAGGGTGAACCGCCATGCCCACGGTGCAAACGGCGACCGGCCCCGTCGCGGACAGTGCGCTCGGCTTCACGCTGAGCCACGAGCACACCTTTATTGGCGGCGGCGGGCTGTGGCATGCCTATCCGAACCTCTTCGACTGGGAGGCGACCGAGCGGCTGGTCGTGGCGCAGTTCCGCGAGGCGACGGCCGGCGGCGTGGATACGATCATCGACCTCTCCACGCCCGACCTCGGCCGCGATGTGCGCTTCGTGCGCCGCGTCTCGGAAGCCAGCGGCATGCAGGTCGTGGTAGGCACCGGCCTCTGGCGCGACATTCCGCGTTTCTTCTGGGACAAGACGCCCGAGCGCATCGCCGAAATCTTCATCGGCGAGATCAAAGACGGCATCGAGGGCTCGGAGATTCGGCCGGGCGCGATCAAAGTCGCCAACGACGCGGAGGGCGTGACCGAGGCGGCGGAACTGGTGCTGCGCGGCGCGGCGATCGCCTGCCGCGAGACAGGCGTGCCGATCTCGACGCACCACTGGGCGCCGTTGCAGGTGGGCACGCGCCAGGCCGAGATCCTGCTCGACGCGGGCGCGCCGCCGCGGCTTGTCTGCATCGGCCACAGCGCCGACAGCACCGACGCCGACTATCTGGAGTCGCTGTTGCGGCTCGGCGTGTATCTCTCGATGGACCGCTATCCCGGCCGCGAGCCGCGCCCCGATTACCGCGCCCGCAACGCCACAGTCGCGGAGTTGGTGCGACGTGGCTGGGCGGGGCGGCTGATGCTCGGGCACGACTACGGTGTACGGCTGGTCGAGCGCGGTGTGGCGCCCGTGCCGCCGGCGCAACCCACGCTCTATCTCTTCCTGAGCAAAACGGCGCTGCCCGGCCTGCGCGAACTGGGCGTGTCCGACGCGCAGCTCGAGACGATGACGCGCGAGGTGCCCCGCCGCTTCCTGACCGGGACGGAGCCGCTGCCGCGCCAGGTAAGCTAGGCGCTCGCGCCACCTAACCCCGCCGCGCGTACACGCGCGTCTCCCTTCCCCACAGGGGAAGGGTTGGGCCGAGGGCGTTCGGACCTCTTCGAACAGACCCTTCCCCTGTGGGGAAGGGACAGATTTCGCTTGCGAAATCAGGGATAGGCGACGGTCTTGCAATCCTGAAAACCTTGACAACGGCCTTGTCAGCCAGTAGACTACATCGTGTGGCGATTGGCAGTTTTCCGCCTGCGATTCCGCCTCCCACCTGACAGACGCTGTCGGCTTTCCCGCCTCATGTGATCGAGCAGACACAGAGTCGCGCTGCGCGAGTCATCGCGCCGCCCGTTTTGTACGTACTACCTGCAGAGGAAGGTCACGGCGGTCGCGATTCTGTCGCGTCGCGGGGCAATTCTCGTGCAGAGCTGCAAGATACTTCGCAGGCGCTAAGGAGTTTCTAAGGCGGACCAACTACCATAGGCTGGTAGCAAAGGCTTCGCGGCGCGGGGGCGGTGCGGATGCGGTGGAACCGCGAAGCCGGCTCAGACGTTTTTTCACTGGTTGAGCGCGATCGACCCACTCCCCGCATGGCGGGGTCGCGAGCAGCCTGAGTTCAACCGGGCGAACCGGGTCGAGGTGCAACGATGCTGTTCCTCAAAGCATGCCCCAGGTGTCATGGTGACATGACGAATAACGCGGCAGATCCAGGCGAGCGTGCCTGCCTGCAGTGCGGCTACGTAACCTATCCGACGCCGCCGCTGCCGTTCGTGCGCGAGCGCAGCGGCCAGTCCAGCCGCGCGCGCAAGGCGAAGCAGGTCGCGTAATCCAGAAGACGCCGCGACGATCGAGAGGGCGGAGGCCGGCAGGCGCCGCCCTCTCGGCGCGCTCGGGCCGTTCATTCATCCGTCTCAGCCGCCAGTTCCGCCAGCGCCGCCTGCCACAACGCGGGCGTGTTGACGTTTTGGAACGAGCGCAGCGCCAGGTCGAAGCACCGCAGCTCGGCCTCTTCGACGCGCCGCACGCGCACGTGCGGAAAGAAGCGGTCGATTTTGTAGTCGCCCGCCGCGATCTGCGCCTCGATCCGGGGCACACAGGCCTGGCCGTAGACGGCATGCAACTGCTGCCCGCGACCATCGACCACGGGCAGCACCACATCGGCGTCCGCGGCCAGGCCGACGAGATGGCCGAGCAATTCCGCGTTGAGGAAAGGCATGTCAACCGCAACGACTAGCAGGCTGCTGTCCGGCCGCGCGTGCAGAGCCGTAAGGATCCCGCCGAGCGGCCCGATGCCCGGCAGCTCGTCCGCTACGACCGTCGCGCCTGGCGCCTGCCGCGCCCGCTCCGGCGGTCCGACGACCAACACCTGGCTGCAGGCGGCGCGCAGCACGGCGATGGTTCGCAGCAGCAGCGTCTGGCCGCCGATCTCCAACAGCGCTTTGTCGCGGCCGAAGCGCGAGCTGCGTCCGCCGGCGAGGACGGCGCCAACCACGGGCATCTTGCGATCCTTGCGGAGAGGGCGTTTACTGCGCCTATGCACGCCGGAATGCCAGGCCGGCGCTGCCGGCAAGACGGGGCTCCGGCCATGCGCTGGTCGGGAGTAGCTGTGAGGTGATGAGCATGCCGGACAAAGGCAAGAGCGGGCCAAAAGGCAAAGGCGGCGCCAAGCCGCCGCCCGGCAAGACGGGCAAAGGCAAGAAGTGAGCAAGCGGGGCGCCCAGCACGCGCTGGGCGCCCCGCGCTGCTACCAGATGCCGAGCATCATCTTGACGTCTTCGGACGCCATCGTGCGCGGATCCCAGGGTGGGTTAAACGTGATCTTGACATCTACGTCCTTCACTCCGGGAAGATCCTTGAGCACGGCGTAGGCCTGGCCCTGGATCAGCCCGCCCAGCGGACAGCCCGGGCTGGTGAGCGTCATCGTCACCTCGATCGCACTCGTTTCCGGGACGTACTCCGCGCCGTAGACCAGTCCGAGGTCGACGATGCTCATGCGAAGCTCCGGGTCTTCCACGAGTTTGAGCCGCTCCATGATCTCATCGTAGGTCGGCGCCGCTTCGGCGGTCGAGATCGGTGTTTCGTCTGCCATGTCTTTCTTCCCCTGTCCCCGTTAACCGTCGGGGTCGCGCCGTCGCTTCGGCCCTGTTCATCGTACCAGCGCGGGCGCGAGAGTGGGATTCACTCCGGCGGTGGCGCCTTCGCAGCGCGCCCGTCGCGCAGAGCTGACCTCGGCGATTCGAGTCGGTCACCTATACTGTACGCGGAGTCCCGCGCCGTGTGTTCGCGGGCAGCCAGGAGTTCGCCGTGTCGACGCTGCCGCAGTCGCCGCCGCAGGATGCCGCGGCCTGGCTGGCTGCGCTCCATCGCGTGATGGCGCGCGTCTCCGCCCATGCCGACAGCGCCGGCGGCCCGGCCGCGCTGGCAGCTAGCCTGCTCGAAGAGTTCGGCGTCGACGTAGCGCGCATCTGGATCTACGACCCCGCGGACGACGCGTTGCAGTTATGCGCCCGTGCGAGCCAGCTCTTTGCTGACACGAACTTTCCCGACCGCGTGCCGCTGGACATGGCGGAGTCGCCGATCGTGCGGGCGATCCATGCCGGCGAGCCTTTGATCCTCGATCCGATCCGCGAAACCGACGCGATCCAGAACCGGGAACTGTTCACGCGGGCGGGCTTTGTCAGCTATGCGGGCTTTCCGCTTCTCGTGGGCGACCGGCTGGTCGGCGCGATGTCGATGTTTCTGCGCACCCCTTGGCCTCCGGCGATGCTGGATGCCCTGCGCGTGCTGGCACAGCAGGCGGCGCTGGCGTTGGACCACGCCCGCTTGATCGAGGAGACGCATGCGCTGCAAGGGATCGCCGCCGACCTGGCGACCTCGCGTGAGACCGCCACGCTGATGAACGGCCTGGTCGAGCGCGCTGCCGCGGTCTTCGGCGCCGACGCCTCCGCCGTGTGGATGTTCGACGAGCACGGCCGCTTTCGCACGCGCGCGAGCCGCGGGCTGCCCGGCCCGCTGCTGCAGCGGCTTGAGGTCAACACATCGCCGGCCCGCGCTTTCTTCGAGCAGATTCGCCGCAATGACCGCCCCCAGTTCTTCGCGGACTATCCGGCGGTGCTTGCCGCTGCCGACCCGGCGATCGGCGCTGCCGTCGCCGACGCCGGCATTCGCAGCGCTCTGCGCCTGCCGCTGTTCGAGGCGGGCGGCAGCGTGCACGGCGTGCTCACGCTCTATCACCACCGCGTGCGCAGCTACAGCGCCAGCGAGATGCAACTGGCGCAGGCGTTCGCCGATCAGATCTCGGTTGCCATTCACAACACGACGCTTGCAGAACAGGAGGCTGCCTCCCGTGCGGCGGCCACGCGCCAGCTCGACCGCCTGACCACGCTGGCCGGCATCGCCGAGCAGTTGCTCGCCACGCCGGACGCAGACGCCGTGCTTCGCGTCGTGGTCGAGGCGGCGGTGCGGCTCTCGGGTGCAGGCGCCGCCGTGGTGGCGCTCGTGCAGCCGCCCGACAACCGCCTGGTCACGGCCGCCGTTCACGGCGAGTTCCAGACCTGGTTCTCCGCGCTCGGCCAGCCGGTCGTCGACGACGCCTTCTTCGCGGAAACCGTAACCGGCCAGGCTTTCCGCAGCGGCCAGCCCGTCTTGGTCGAGGACTTTGCGGCGTTATCGCTGGCACGTCCCAACCAGACCCACCTGGCGGCAGCCGGAGTGCGCGCCTTCGTCGCGGCGCCGTTGCGCAAGGCCGGCGTGCCGCTCGGCGTGCTGCTGGCCGCGGATACGGCGCCCGGACGCTTTGCAGAAGAAGATGCCGCGCTGTTGCAGGCTCTCGCCGATCAGGCGGCGCTGGCGCTCGAACAGGCTCGCCTGATCGAGGAGTCGCACGCGCTGCAGGTGGTGGCCGCCGAGCTGGCCTCAACGCGCGACACGTCGGCGCTCTTGCAAGAGATCGTGCGGCGGTCGAATGCGGTGTTGGGGGCGGACGCGGCCGCGATCTGGCTGCTCGACCCCGTGGAGGAACTGGTGCTGTGCGGCGCCAGCGAAGGCCTGAGGCCCGAACTGATCACCGCGTTCGAAGCGATGGAGGATAAGTCGTCGACAACCTACGCGGCGCTGCGGCGGGCGCGCCGGCCGCTGCATCTGCGCAACGTCTCGCAAGAACTGCGGCCGCGCTGGAACGCGCTGGCGGGCATCATGGAGTTGGAAGGCATCATCAGCACACTGCGGCTGCCGTTGCTCGCCGCCGATGGCGAGCTCCTCGGCCTGCTCATGCTCTACCATCGGCGCGAGCGGACATACGGCGAGAACGAGCTTCGCCTGGCCGAGGCATTTGCCGACCAGACGGCCGTGGCGCTGTACAACGCTCGTCTCGCCGAGCAGGAACGCGGCGCCCGCGAGACGGCGGCGCGCCAGATCGAGCGACTCGGGACACTCGCCGGCATCACCGAACGCCTGCTGGCCAGCACCGATACCGAGGACGTGCTGCGCATCGTCGCCGACGCGGGCTGGCGCCTGTGCGACGCCGCCGGCGCGATGGTCGGGCTGATGGACGAGGAGCGCCGGCGTCTGATCCCGCTCGCCACCACCGGCGATCCGCAGCCCTACTTCGCCAACGCCACGGTCGCCACGCTCGACGAAGCGTTTTTCGCGGGCACCGCCAGCGGTCGCGCCATCGCCAGCGGCCAGGCCGTGCGCGTCGACGATTATGCCGCCTGGCCGGTGCCGTCGCCTTCGCAGCAAGAGACCGCCGCCGCCGGCGTGCGCGCCGTGATCGCCGCGCCGCTGCGGCTCGACGGCACGCCGATCGGCATCCTGTGGGTGAACGACACCCGCCCGCGCACGTTCGCCGACGAAGACGTCCGTCTGATCCAGGCGCTGGCCGACCAGGCGGCGCTGGCCGTCGAGCGAGCACGCCTGTTGCGGCGCGGTCAGGAGGCCTCGGCGTTGGAGGAGCGCGCCCGGCTTGCCCGCGATCTGCACGATTCCGTCACGCAATCGGTCTTCAGCCTCGGTATGCTCGCGCGGGCGGCGCAGGCGCAGTACGAGAAAGGCTCGACCCGCCTGAGCCTCACGCTCGACCGCATCGGCACGCTGGCCGAAGAGGCGCAGAAGGAGATGCGCGCCTTGCTCGTGCAGCTACGCCCACCAGGACTCGACGAAGGGCTGGTGGTGGCGCTGGAACGGCTGGTGGAGTCGTTCCGCCTGCGCAGCGACACCGCCGTGCAGTTCGAGCCAGCGGCCGGCTGCCGGCTGACGCCCGCGGCGGAGGCCGCGCTCTTCCGCATCGTGCAGGAGGCGCTGGGCAACGCCGTCAAGCACGCACACGCGCAGACGATCACCGTGCGGCTCACGGCATCGGAAAGCACGCTCTCGATTGCCGTGCGAGACGACGGCCACGGCTTCGACCCTGAGTCGCCGCCGCGGCCCGCCTCCGGCCGCGGCGGCATCGGCATGCGCTCCATGCGCGAGCGCGCGGCCGAAGTCGGCGCCGTGCTGCGGATCGAAAGCGCGCCGGGGGCCGGCACGGCCGTGCTCGTGGAGGCGCCGGCGGCAGGCCGCTAGCGCGCAAACATCCGTATGGCAGTACTGCGGCCGCCCCTGCCTGGTGGTCCATGCGGCGAGCGGAGGCTCGGTATACTGACGGCATGGAGATCGAGGCCAAGTTCAGCTTTCGCAACGGCGCCGCCTTCACGGCATGGCTCGAACGCGACCAGCTTGGACCCTTCACCTTGCGGCGCCCGCGCACGCTCACCGTCATCGACCACTATCTCGACAGCGATGACTTTGTCTGTTTGCGCGCCGGTTACGCCTGCCGTGTGCGCCGTCACGCCGTCCGCTTTACCGCGACGCTGAAATCCCTCGCCGACAGCGCTCCCTCGTCCGCCGCCGCCGTGCGGCACCGCGAAGAGCTGGAGGTTGACCTCGCGGCGCTCCCCGACGCGGACGGTGAGAACACTGAGAGTAGGACTGAAAGACCAGACCTCGCGGCGTGGCAGCAGCCGCTGGCCTGGCCGGAGAGCGCGGCCCGCACGCTGGCGTTGCGGCTGCTGGACGGCCTGCAGCTGCGCCGGTTGGCCACGGTACGACAGCAGCGGCACGAGCGCGACCTGTGCGACGGGAGGAGGGTCGTGGCCACGCTCAGCCTCGATCGGGTCAGCTTCGACCGCGGCCAGCCCGACCTGTACGAGCTCGAGGCCGAGCTGCTGCCCGACGGACGTGAGGCCGATCTCGCGGCGATCGTGGCCGCGCTGCGCAGCGAAGCGGTGTTCACGCCGCAGGCGCGCTCCAAGCTGGAGCGGGCGCTTCAGGGATTGTCCGGCTTGCCCGACTTCGAGCGGGCGCCGGATCCCGCGGCGCTGGCGCAGGCGACCGACGCCGCCGCGGCCGCCCCGCCGGCGGAGCGAACGGCCGCGCTTGCGCATGAACTGGCGGGTGCCATGTGCGCACGGCTTCACGCCGCGCCGGCGTTCGCTAACACGCTCGATGCGTTGCTGCGGCTGCGTCACGCCGGTCGGGCGCTGCGACCCGAAGCGCCCGCCGCGGCGGCACGCGACCTGGCAACCGAGGCTGCGCTGCCGAACCTCGACCGCGATCAGTCCGGCGTACTGATCGCGGCGCTGGGCGTCTTGTGCCAGCAGTACGACGCGCGCGGTAAGCCGCGCGGCCTCAAAGAGCTGCTCAGCGCCGCCGCCGCCGAGCCAGCCGTGGCCGCGCTCGGCGCAGCCGCTCGCCGCCTTGCGCTTGAGGCCGCGGCGGTTGCGGCGGCGGCGGAAGCGCTGGCGCGGCTCGAAGCACACGGGCTGCGGCTGGCAGCGATCACCACAACCGAGCGCAAGACGGTGCTGACGCTGCAGCGGAGCGAGCGGGACACGGCGCTGCACGGCCCCGAGCGCGCCATCGCGGCGCTGTGGCGGGCCGCTTTCGGCCGGCGGCTGCGCCTCGTCGCGCCGGCTGGCGGGCAGCGTGCAGCGTTTGGATTGCGCTTCGACGCCACGCTCGCCGAGAGCGGCCGTACGCTGCTCTCCGCACAGTTCGTGCGGTTGCGCAGCTTCGCCTCTGTCCTGCAGGACAATCCCTCGGTGGACGATATTCACGACGCCCGCGTGGCTGCGCGGCGCCTGCGCACGCTGCTCCGGCTGTTTCGGAACGCGTACCCGCGTCGGGATGTACGCTCGGTCGATGGCGGCCTGAAGCGCCTCGGCGACGCACTCGGCAGGGTGCGCGACATGGATGTCCTCTGCACGGCGCTGCGCGAGGCGGCCGGCCGGGCGCCGGACCAGGCCAGCATTGCGGCCGTCCTGGCTGAGTGGCAGACAGAGCGCACGAGACTGCGCGGCGAACTCGCGGCACACGTTCGGAGCGCGGAGTACCGCGACTGGCAGCAGCGGATGGCGACGTTCCTCGCGGCCGAAACTGCCAGCGAACGCGGCTCTGAGCGGCTGTGTGAGCGCGGGCCGGCGCTGCTGTGGCGGCAGCACGGCGCGGTGCGCGCCGCCGCGCGCGACCTCGCCGGCGCCTCGCTGGACGAGCTGCACGAACTGCGCAAGGAGGTTCGGCGCCTGCGCTATCTGCTGGAGGCGCTGCGCGAGTTGCTGGGCGGCGCTGCCGAGGACGCTATCGTCGCAGCCGTCGCGGTACAGGATGCGCTCGGCACATTGCACGATGCCAATGAGCTGCGCCGGCGCTTGCGCGATCGCGCGGTGAACGCGACGGCCGAGCCGACCGGCGTGGTCGCGCTGCACGATCGCGCGGTCGCGGATCTCGCGGCGCTGCGGCGCGCCTTCGACGAGACCTGGCCGCGGCTGGGCGGCCGCGGCTTTCGGCGGCGGCTGGGACGCGCCGCCGCGTCGCTGTAGGCCGTATCAAGGTCAGCCAGCGGCGCACTTGCCGGAACGCCCATGCAGAAACCGCGCCGTCACTCGATATACGAGTGAAACTCGCAATGCGGTGCTGCTGTGAATGTGTCGCTCCGCCTGCACCCGCCGCGCGGGCTGCGCTCGTGGTCGGGTCTGGCTTGTCTGTTGCTCGCCGCGGCGACGGTCTCAGCGGTGCTGGCCGTGGTTGTCTCGTCCCGCGGCAGCGCCGGCCGCGACGCGCTCACGCAGCAGCTCGCTCCGCTGCGAACCGAGGCGCGGACCATCGAGAGCAGCCTGGCGGCGATGGACAACGCCGTCCGCGCCTATGCGGCCGGCGGCCCGGAAAGCGCGATCACGCCCTATGCCGAGGCGAGCCAGCAGCTCGGGGCGGCAGAAGCCGAGGCCCAGGCGCCCGCGCGGGCGCTCGGCGGCAACCTCACGGGCTCGCTTGCACAGGTGGCCGATGCGGCTGCTGCCTGGCAGCGCGCCGCCGGACCGCTGATCGAGGCACGCCGTGCGGGCCAGACACAGGACAGCGCGCTCGGCGACCGGGCGAACGCGCAGTTTGACGCCTACCGTGCGGCGATGGCCGCGTTCGCCGGCTCGCTGGACGCGCGCGACGCGAGCCTGCGTTCCGCTGTCGACCAGGCGGAAACCGTCGGCGGTGGCGCGACCTGGACCGCCGGCGCTGCCGTGGCGCTCGCCGCCCTGCTGCTGGCAGGGACTGCAGCGCGGGCCGTCTGGCATCGGTGGCGCGGCCACAGCGCCGCCCCGGGCTCGGGACTCGCGGCGCGCCCGCTGCTCGACGGCCTGCGCGACGCCGTGTTCGTGATCGATCCGAAGACGATGCGGCTGCGCGATGCCAATCAGGCCGCAGAACGGCTGAGCGGGCGGGACAAGCGCACCCTGATCGCACTGCCGGCGATCGAGCTGAGCGCCGCGGTTGCGGATCAGGGTCTTGACGGCGCGGTCGGCGCCGTGATCGCGGCCGGCCTCTCCGATCGCTCGTACCGCTTCACCTGGGTCCAGCCGAGTGGAGCGCGCGTGCCGCTGGAAGGGCTCAACGGCGTGGCGCATGCGGACGGCGCGCCGCTGCTCGTGGCCGTGCTGCGCGACCTGCGCGGCCGACTGGAAGACGCGCGCGAGCTGGGCGACTCGCGCGACCAACTCGAGGCGATCATTCAGGGTGTGGCCGATGGCATCGTCGTGCAGGATCCGGCCGGCACGGTCACCTACGCAAACGAGACGGCGGCGCGCATTTTGGGGTACGGCAGCGCCGCCGAGCTGTTCGGCAAGACGACCGCGGGACCGACGAGCCGCTTCGAGCTGCTGGACGAACGCGGCCAGCCGTTTCCGCCGGAGCAGTTGCCGATGCGCCGCGTGCTCGATGGCGAGCTCGAGGTCGAGGCGGTGGTGTGCTGCCGGGCGCGCGGCGGGACGCCAGCCAGCGCGAGTGAACGCTGGGTGGTCTTCCGCTCCTCTGCCGTGTTGGGCGAGGACGGCCGCGCCCGCTTCGTGCTCAGCGTGCTGCACGATCTGACGGCGCTGATGCGGGCGCAGGAGGAGCTACGCCGTTCGCGCGACCAGCTCAACGCCATCCTGCAAGGCGTGGCCGACGGCATCACCGTACTGGACCCCTCCGGGCGCTCGATCTACGCGAACGACGCGGCGGCGCAGCTTTTCGGCCTCAGCGCAGCCGACGAGCTGCTCGGCAGACGGAACGACCCCTGGCGCGACTTCGAGCTGACCGACGAGGACGGCCTGCCGGTCCTGCGCGAGTCGCTGCCGGACCGGCGTGCGGCGCAGGGCAAGGAGGCGCTGGAGACGCTCGTCTGCGCCCGGCCGCGCGACGGCGGCGAGGAGCGCTGGCTGATGCTCAAGTCGGCTGCGATTCGCGACGAACAAGACCGCGTGCAGTTCGCGGTCAACGTGCTGACCGACATCACGGAGCGTCGCCGCGCCGGGCAGCTCGAGCGGCAGTCCCTCACCGACAGCCTCACCGGCCTGCCCAACCGGCGCCTCGTGGATGATCGGCTGCAGCAGGCGCTGTTCGTGGCCAGGCGCAATCGCGGCTCGCTGGCGCTGCTGTTCATCGACCTGAACCGCTTCAAAGCGGTGAACGACACGCTCGGACACCAGGCCGGCGACCAGCTTTTGCAGGAGGTCGGTGTGCGGCTGCAGGAGTCGCTGCGCCAGTCGGACACCGTCGCGCGCCTGGGCGGTGACGAATTCACCGTGATTTTGCCGGGCGCGCGTCCGCCCGGCGCCGCCGCGGCGGCGGAGAAGATTCTGAAGTCGTTGGAACAGCCCTTCAGCATCAACCGTCAGCCCGTAACGGTCGGCGCCAGCATCGGCATCGCCTTCTATCCGGACGACGCGCACGATGCGGCCACGCTCACGCACCACGCGGACCTCGCCATGTACGTCGCCAAGCGCTCTGCCAGCGGCCATGCGATCTACAGCTCGGAGATGGACGACGCGCCGGAAGCGCTCGCGGCGCCGCGCATCTCGGCGTAGAGCATCGCCTTGTGAGGTGATGCGAGCTACGGCGTCTTCGTTGAGCGAGCGCCCGCTATGGCGCCTGATAGACTCGCAACCCGTCGATTCGTGCAAGGTGGCGGCGGTTGAACGTCAGCACCGTGAGGTCATGGTGCAGGGCCGTTGCCCCCAGCAGAATATCGAAGTCGGAGATAATTTGCCGTGTTCGCCGGAGATATGCGCGAATCTCCGCAAACTTCTCGATAATCGCCTCATTAACACCAATGAGATGAAACGGATGCAGAAACTCATGATAGAGCGCGAGGCGTGCCTCGGGATTAGCGGAACCGAACGCTCCCTCAAGCACCTCACCGACCGTGATGATGCTCACCGCAATCTGCGCCGGCGCGAGTCGCTTGATCGTGGACACTGCGGGTTCGCGGCCGGCGAGCGCGTTGATGATCCAATCGGCGTCAAGGATGTAGGGCATCAGGGTCGATCTGGCGACCGTGAGCCGATCTCTCGGGCATGGTAGAGGCTGTCGATCACCCGGTCGGCCTCGCCTGCTTCAAGCACCCCCGCCAGCCGCGCCAATGTGGCACGCACGGCATCCGCGTCGTAGTCTGGCCAGGGCTTGGCAGGGGAGGCTTCGACTCGGTAGCGAACACCATCTCGCTCAAGCTCCAGCGGCCCTTCGCCTGCCAGATCCAGCACCGAGTTCAGTTCGGTACTGCCATCCACGTGAATCGTCCTTAGCCTGGCGGCCATCTTCGATCTCCACAACTGCACCGTCAGTATCGCACCGATCGGGGGCAGGTACATCACCGATCATCTTGCAAGCTGCGCGATGCTCCAGGCCGGGTGCAGTTCGAGCCAGCCGTGGTCGCGGTCGAGCACGAAGGCGCCCGTGACCTGCACGTGATCGCCCCTGCGCGGCGGCGCCACGAGCGCCTGATCGGCCGGAATCACCTCGACGACCAGGCCGCCGTGCTGCACGGTCTGGTTGCGCTGGTTCAGAAAGTCCTGCTCGCCCGCATCGGGCACGACGTTAATGTGATAGTCGCCGTCGGTCTCCACGCGCACGCTGGCCACGGTGCCGGACATCGTACGGCAGGCGTCCATCAGTTGCAGCCGTGACGGTTTCCACACGCCCGTCAGCACGTCGCCGGTGCGGCAGCCGGCGTCATCCAGCCCGCCGACGGGGCCGACGGGGATGTCCGCGGTCTCCGGCTCCTGCTCGCCGGCGCTCGTGTCCGCGATGCCGATGGTGAGCAGGGCGCCGTCTTGGCTGTACACCAGCGCGCCCTGGCCGGGCAGCAATGAACTCACCGCGCGGTAGCCGCGGCCCGGATCGTAGGTGAACACCGCGTCGGCGCCTGTAACCGGCACGGTGCGCAGGCCGCTCGGATTGCCGATCAGCACCCATTGGGCCGCCGGCAGTTGCACGGTGACAAAGGCCTGGCCGTCGGGCACCTGCAGCGTGCGTGAGGCGCCGAAGTAGACCCAGTAGCCGGCGCCCGCCGCCGACGGCGTGCCCGCGGGAAACGACTCGTAGGCCGTATCTCCGGGCTGCAGCGTGTAGATCGGCCCATCGGCGCCGGCATAGCGCGTACCGTCCGGCGCGCCGACGAGGTTCCAGCCGGCGTGATAGGTCACGGTGCTGACGGCGCCGGAACTGCCGGCTGAGCTGAGCGCCAGCACCAGCAGCGCGCCCAGCAACGTGAGTGCCGGCCATTTGATCAAAACGAGCGTAGAACGGACGACGCGTGCGGGCATGTCCTGGCTCCGTGGGCGATTGCCGCGGCCTGCCGTAGCATAGCCGAAGCAGGAGCCGGAGGCCGGGCGTGCGCTGGAATGCGGCGCGGTTCGAATGGGAAGGCGAAACCGACGACGGCACGCCGATTGCCGTGGACGGCGAGGCGTTCATGCAGGCGGTCGCCGAATATCTGCTGGCGGTCTACGGCACGGCCGAGAACGGCTACAGTGCCGCGCAGCGCGACGAGGCGAACCAGCTGCTGCACGAGCCGGGCGCCTGGCAGCTCGGCATGCCGGGCGTGCGGCCGCTGTATGAACGGGAGCCGTAGGCGCGACGAATGGCCCTTATCATCTTCCGGCCAACCGCGCCAGCAGCGCCCAGCCGGCGAGCAGGCCGAGGGCGCCAGCCATCAGCAGTGCAGAGACTCGGCGCTGGCTGAAGGCCCAGCGCCACTCGCTGCGCCAGCGCGGCCGCCCCGCCCGACGCGCTCTGCGGAAGGCAAGCGAGGTCATGATCAAACCCACAGCCCCGATCGGTTGCCAATACGAACCAAGCAGCGCGGGCACGGTTTGCAGCGCCACGATCGGCGTGCCTCCACGGCGTACGTGTCGCTCAGTTTAGCATCGCGGGCGCGCCGGCCGGCGCATTGCCCGCCGCCGGATGCCAAACGATAATGGCCGTGCGTCGCGGGCCGGCGCGCGAGGGGGTGGATGGCGGAGAGCAGCAACGATTTCGGGCTGGTGGAGGGCGTCGGCGCTGAGGCGATCGGTCAGCCCGGGCAACGCACCTTCCGCCTCGTCGCCCGCGGCAGCGGACGCTACGCCTCGCTCTGGATGGAGAAAGAACAGCTCACGGCGCTTGGCACGGCGCTGCAGCAGCAGATCGTGCGCCTCGGCCGGCCGGCGCTGCGCGAGCAGCCCGCCCGCCTGATGGCCGGGTCTGATGTGCCGGCCGGCGCCGATGTGGACTTCCGCTGCGGCCAGCTCGGCCTCGGCTTCGACGAAGGGCGCAGCGAGTTCGTCGTGTTCGCCTACAATGCCGAGGCCGAAGAGACGGAAACGGCCGCATGGAGCTGCCGCCTCTCCGTGGCGCAGGCGCGGGCGCTGAGCCACGGGATCGACGCGGTCGTCAACGCCGGCCGGCCCAAATGCCCGCTCTGCGGCGCTGTGATGGACGGCCCGGTGCATGTCTGCCCGCGGGCCAACGGCCATGCGAAGGAGCTCTCGAACGGCTGAGCCGCGCGGGCGCCCCGGCGCGGACGAGGATCGTGCCCATGCCCGAGGTAGAGGTCCACGGCGTCACCTTCCATTACGAGGAGTCCGGTTCCGGCGAGCCGCTGCTGCTGTTGCACGGCGGCGGCGGCACAGCGCTGCTGCACTTCCGCCGCGAGATCGCCGAGCTTGGCGAGCGTTACCGCGTGATTGCGCCGGACATGCGTGGCTACGGCGCGTCCTCGCCGCCGCGCCTGTTTGAGGGGGACTTTTACGGCCAGGATGGACTTGACACGGCGGCGCTGCTTGAAGCGCTTGGCGCCGCGCCCGCGCACCTCTGCGGCTGGAGCGATGGCTCGATCGCGGCGCTGATCGTCGCCGCCGATCGCCCCGAGCTGGTGCGCACGCTCTGCGTATGGGGTGCGGAAGGGCGGATCCTGCCGCAGGAGCGCGAGCTGTGGAAGAACATCACCAATTGGCAGGAGTGGCCCGAGCCGACACAGGAACGCTTCGCGCAGGCGCAGGGTCCGCTCAACTGGCCGGGCATTCTCGATCGGATGGTCGCGGGCTACAGCCGCGTGCTCGAGGCGGGCGGCATGATCGTCGCGAACCGCCTGGACCGCGTGCGCTGCCCGACGCTGATTCTGCACGGCGACGAGGACGACGTGGTGCCGGTAGAGCACGCCTACGAGCTGCACCGCCTGATCTACGGCTCCGAGCTGCGCATCTTCCACGGCGCGGGACACACGCTGCACCGCGAACGCCACGCCGAGCTGATGGAGCTGCTTGCGTCATTCATCGAACGGCAGCAGGACGCCGGCACCGGCGCCGAAGAGTGGGAGAGTGTACCCGGCGGCTGGTCGGGGGTTTGACTGGTCGAGGGCTCGAACGATGCCGATCGGCGGCCAGATTCGGGCCGCGGTATGACATGGTTCGCATGCCGGTGAGGCAACCAACCGCAAGGAGCAATCATGAGCGAGGATGGGACGCTGCGCGTCGGCTGTGTAGGACTGGGCATCATGGGCCGGCCGATGGCGCTGAACGTGCTGAAGGCTGGATTTGCCGTGACGGCCTGGAATCGCAGCGCGAACGCGCGTCTGGACGAGGTGATCGCCGCGGGCGCAGCGCGCGCGGCTTCCCCGCGCGAGGTCGCGGAGCGCGCCAACGTGGTGATCACGAACGTCACCGACTCGCCCGATGTCGAGGCCGTGATTCTCGGCGAGCAGGGCGTGCTGCAGGGCGCGAGGCCCGGCACGATTGTAATCGACAACAGCACGATCTCGCCTGATGTGACGCGCGCCATCGCCGCCCGGCTCAAGGAACGCGACGTGGCGCTGCTCGACGCGCCGGTGAGCGGCGGTGAGCGTGGCGCGATCGAGGGCACACTTTCGATCATGGTCGGCGGCGAGGCCTGGGCGCTGAAGAAGGTGCGGCCCGTGCTGGAAGCGATGGGCAAGCGCATCGTCCACTGCGGACCATCGGGCGCGGGGCAAACGGTGAAGCTCTGCAATCAGGTGATCGTCGGTCTCCACAATCTGGCGATGAGCGAGGCGCTGGTGCTGGCTGCGAAGGCCGGTATCAGCGTCGACCGCATGCTGGAGGCGGTGTCGGCCGGCGCGGCGGGCTCGTGGGCGCTCTCCAACCTGGCCCCACGCGTGCTCAAGCGCGACTTCGCCCCCGGCTTCAAGATCGGCCTGCAGCAGAAAGACCTGAAGCTGGCGCTTGAGGCGGGCCGCAGCGCCCGCGCGCCGCTGCCCGGAACCGCGCTCGTGCATCAGCTCTACACCGCTCTCGAAGCGGCCGGCCTCGCGGACGAGGGCAACCAGGCGCTGGTCAAGGCGCTGGAACAACTCGCCGCTGTCGAGGTGCGCGGGGAGTGAGTCGCCGGGGTGAGCGGCGAGCGGCCGCAGCGCGAAAACGCCGTGACCGCGCGGCAGACGGCGACGACGGTGCGTTCGGCGGCGAATCGGCGATCTCCCCTACGGCTTCGTCCCGTGCCGGAATCCCCTCTTTGCTCCTTTCCCGCACGGACTTTACGTCAACTGGACATAAAGCAGACCGGCCGCACCGCTCAGCAGGGCCACAGCAATGGCGTGTTCATCAGTTCAGCAGTACTGTATGGCCGGGTCACTGGACCGCGATGGCGACGCCCAGCAGCGCCACTGGAACCGGGCAAGCCGGGTGCAACCGGTCATGCGCGGTGCGCGTGCAGTTCGTGCCGGCGCGGCAAGGAGCGGCGCCGGCAGCGGCGCCGGGCGGATGACGATACCGGCGGTTATGGCCAGCACGCGGCATGGGCGCATTGAAGTGCCAGGGCGTGATCGAGTAGCTTGGTGGCGTGGCGCTTATCCGCGCAACGAATACCTCGCCTGCCTGGCGGCAACGGCGCCGCCGCGCCTGGTCGCCGTTGTGCGGTGGTCTGGAGCGCTGCGCTCCAGGCGCGCCGGATCGGACGGCGGAACATCTGCCGGCGCCGAAGAGTGACGAAACGCCCCGCACAGGCATTTCATCACTGGAGGCGGCACGAGCTGGCAGCCGGATGGGGTGACGATGCAGGATCTGCAGGTAACGGTGAGGGCGTATGACGCCGCCGACTTCGACGGCGTGCCGAAACACGAGGCCGGGGCCGGCGCCGCCGTGCGCCGGACCGTGGTTCGGCAGATCCACGACCGCGCAGGCTATGCATTCGCTAAACGCAGCTTTGATCTGCTGATCGGCGTCCTCCTGCTGGTGTGCTCACTGCCCCTCTGGTTGGTTGCGGCGGTACTGATTCGGCTCGGTTCTCGCGGTCCCGTGGTGTACGGCCAGGTGCGGATCGGCAAGGACGGCAAAGCATTCACCTGCTTCAAGTTTCGTACGATGATCGATGGGGCGCACGAGCAGCGGCATGAGCTGCTCTGCCTCAACCGCATGGACGGTCCGGTATTTAAAACGCCCGATGATCCGCGCGTCACCCGCGCAGGTCGCTGGTTGCGCAAGACCAGCATCGACGAGCTGCCGCAGCTCATCAACGTGTTGCGCGGCGAGATGAGCATCGTCGGCCCGCGGCCGCAGTCGCCCGATGAGGTCGAGCGCTACGGGCCGTACGATTGGGGCCGCCTAGCCGTGAAGCCGGGACTGACCTGCATCTGGCAGGTGTCGGGCCGCTGCCTCATTGACGAGGCCACGCGCATGCAGATGGACCTCGAGTACGTGCGCCGCGCCGGCTTTCTGTTCGACTGCGGCATCGTGCTGCGCACCGTTCCAGCCGTGATCAGCGCGCGCGGCGCCTACTGACCGGCAGCCAGACCGCCTGGCCGGTATATTCTGCCGCCGGTGCCGCAGCGGACGCCGTGGCCGGCGTCGCTCATCTTCCACACATTCCCCCGCGGACTCTTCGTGTCCGAATTCCGGCGCCGTGCCGAACGGGCCGCCGCTGCGCAAGGGCAGCGCGGCGTCAGGGAGGAATCGCATCTGACCCCTCCACTGGTGGGTGGTCTGCGCCGCGCCGGATCGCTACACTACCGAGAGACGCACGCGACCCTGCGCACGGAGCGGCAGTTGCGACAGGCGACCCGGCAGTATCAGGACATCGGCCCCGGCGCCTCCTGGCAGATCCTCGACCCGCGCGAACTCTGGCACTTCCGCGATCTGCTCGGCACGCTTGCCGGCCGCGACGTGAAACTGCGCTATCGCCAGACGGCGCTGGGCGTGATCTGGGACCTGATCCAGCCCGTGGTGCCGGCGTTCATCCTCTCCATCGTCTTCGGCCAGATCGCGAAGGTGCCCAGCGGCGGCGTGCCGGCGTTCGTGTTCGTCTACGCTGGGATGCTTGGCTGGAATGCCTTCAACAATACGCTCATGAAGGCGAGCGCCTCGCTCGTGCAGGATGCGGGCTTGCTCTCGAAGGTTTATTTCCCGCGCCTGGTGTTGCCGCTGTCGACGATTCTCTCCACGTTCGTGGACTTTGCGATTACGGCCGCGCTCCTGCCGATCATGTTCGCGCTAACGGGCATCCGCCCCGGCCTCAGCCTGTTGCTGCTGCCGCTGTGGCTGCTGTTGCTGATCGGCCTCGCCTTCGGCCTCGGGCTGTGGCTGTCGGCCTGGATGGTGACCTACCGCGACGTGAAGTACGCCCTGCCGGTGCTGCTGACGTTCTTGATGTACGCCTCGCCGATCGCCTATCCTGCCAGCGCGATCCCGCCGGCGCTGCGCACCTACTTCCTGATCAACCCGCTGGCGCCGTTGATTGAGGGGATGCGCTGGTCGCTGTTTGATCGCGGTACGCTGCTGTGGGGCAATATCGCCTACTCCGCGGTGTTCATGGTACTGGCGCTGGGGTGGGGCGCCTTCGTCTTCAGCCGGCTGGAGCGGAGGTTCGCGGATGTCATCTAGCGAGCTTGCCGTCTCCATCCGCGGCATCTCCAAGGCGTATCAGATCGCGCCAAACGGCCAGGCGGTGACGACCCTGCAAGAGGCGCTGGTGCAGCGCCTGCGCCACCCCTTGCGGCGCACGGCGACCGATACGTTTTGGGCGTTGAAAGATATCTCGCTCGACATTCATGCCGGCGAGGTCGTGGGCCTGATCGGCCGCAACGGCGCCGGCAAGAGCACGCTGCTGAAAATCTTGAGCCGGATCACGCGGCCAACCACGGGCCGCATCCGCCTTTACGGCCGGGTCGGCAGCCTGCTCGAGGCAGGCGCCGGCTTCCATGCGGAGCTCACCGGCCGCGAGAACGTCTATCTGAACGGCGTCATCCTGGGGATGAAGCGGCGTGAGATCGATGGCAAGTTCGACGCGATCGTCGACTTCGCCGGCATCGGCCCGTTTCTGGACGTGCCGGTAAAGCGCTACAGCAGCGGCATGTACGTGCGGCTGGCGTTTGCCGTGGCGGCGCACCTGCAGCCGGAGATCTTGCTGGTAGATGAGGTGCTGGCTGTCGGTGACGCCGATTTCCAGAAGAAGTGCCTGGGCACCATGCACGATGTGGCCGAGAGCGGCCGCACCGTCGTCTTTGTCTCACACAACATGGCCGCGGTGGCGAGCCTTTGTCAGCGGGCGATCGTGCTGCAACGCGGGCGGCGCATCTTCGATGGCCCGGCCGGCCAGGCGGTCGACTACTATCTGCGCTCCGGTCAGGTCGCCGCCGGCTCGCGCGAGTGGCCGGTGCTGGACGAGGCTCCCGGCGACGACGTGGTGCGCCTGCGTTCCGTGCGCGTGCGCACGGCGGACGATGACACCAGCACGAGCATCGACGTCCGCGACCCGGTCGGCATCGAACTGATTTACGACGTGTTGGCCGACGGGACGGTGCTTGCGCCCGGCATTCAGCTCTACAACGACAGCGGTACGCTGGTGTTCATGGCCTACGACCAGAACGAGCCCTGGCGGCGCCGGCAGCGCCCCGCGGGCCGGTACACCAGCCTGGTCTGGATACCGGGCAACTTCCTGAGCGACTGCGGCTATGCGCTGAGCGCCTCGATCGTGACGATGGGTCCCGGTGAGCCGATCGCACATTGCCTCGAGGACAATGCGGTGGCATTTCGCGTTGTCGAAAGCCTGGAAGGCACGACGGCGCGCGGAGACTACGGCGGCCGCATGCCCGGCGTCGTGCGGCCGCTGCTGGCGTGGCAAACCGAGCTCATGCCTGCGCGTCGCGACGGCATCGTCGCTACGGGAGCCAGCCGCGCGCGCTAGTGCCCAACGAACACGGCTACGCGAGCGCTCCCGGGCCGGTAAGGTCAACAGATCTGGCGGGTCGGAGCAGAGCCGCGTGAAGATCCTGTACGATGTTTCCTATCTCGGTCTGAACTATGCGGACTCTGCGCTGCTAACCGGCATACCGCGCGCGCAGGATCGCATTCTGCACGCGGCGTTGGCACACGACGATCTGCGCCCAACCTGCGCGGCGCTCCAAAATTATGCGGCGCAGTTGTACTTCGCGGAATACCTCAGGCACGAGTGGCCACATCCACGGCCGCCGCTGATTCGTGTGTGGCAGCATCCCCGCGTCTCCGATCGAATCGCGCGGTGGATGGCCTCACGGCTGCGGTGCGAGGGAGGGTGGCCGCGCCTGAGTACTCGGCCGGAACGGTCAGCTTTGCGGCTGGCGCTTGATCAGGTTGTGCGTACGGCGAAGTGGCATGGCGTGCCGACGCGGTTTGACATATTTCACTCGCTCTACTACGGTCTGCCGCCGCGTGGGGCGATCGGCGGCCGCGCCCGCGTGCTCACCGTCTTCGATCTCGCACCGATCCGTTTTCCCGAGTTCTTTCCGCCAGAGTTCAACTTCGCGCACTTCCGCGGAATCATGCGCTCAGTCGAGCCTGGCCGCGACCATGTCATCACCTGCTCCGCCTCGACAAAGCGGGACTTTTGCGACTTCACGAGTATCAGTGCGGATCAGGTGCATGTCGTGCCGCTTGCGGCATCAGCGGCGGTCTTCCATCCCGAGCGCGAACCGCGGCGCATCGCAACGGTGCGCCGCCGCTACGGCATTCCGCCCGGGCGCTATCTGCTCGCACTCTTTACCCTGGAGCCGCGTAAGAATGCTGCCGGTCTCGTGCGCGCCTTTGCTGAGCTTGTGCGGCGTAGTGAGCTGGCCGAGACGACGCTGGTGATAGCGGGTGCGCTCGGCTGGGATTCGGCGATCGAGCGCCAGCTTGGAGTTGATGCGGCCTTACGCCAGCGGATCGTCTTCACCGGCCGCGTACCGGACGCCGACATGAGCCCGCTGTACAGCGCGGCCACCGCGTTCGTGTATCCGAGCTACTACGAGGGCTTCGGGTTGCCGGTGCTGGAGGCAATGCAATGCGGCGTGCCGGTGATCGCGTCGAACACCAGCTCGCTGCCGGAGGTGGTGGGCGATGCGGGAGTACTGGTCGATCCGCACGACATAGAGGGCCTGACGAACGCCATCCATGGCGTGATTACCGATGATACCCGGCGTGCGGAGTTGGGCCGAGCGGGCTTGGCGCGCTCGCGACTCTTTAGCTGGGAACGTCACATGGCAGAAACGGTGGACGTCTATCGGGCCGCGTTAGAACCTATCCCACTAGGCCAGCTTGATGAAACGCGATGAAGGCGCAGGTGAGCTGGACCAGGGCTTTGTAGTTCTCGACTTTCTTCTCCCAGCGCACGAGGATGCGGCGGAAACGATTCATCCAGC
>Ga0207416_1001606_pt1 | contig 28638 bp, 20 predicted proteins | sample PaiPotPPM11metaG_FD_184107 | JGI IMG/M metagenome (GOLD analysis project Ga0207416, IMG submission 184107) | Iron sulfur acid spring bacterial and archeal communities from Banff, Canada, to study Microbial Dark Matter (Phase II) - Paint Pots PPM... ... | reverse complement strand
GCTGCTATCTGGCAGCCGCAAGGCAGTGCTTCGTAACTGGGATTGCGTGATATCCTCGCATACCGACTGGCGAGCCGCCGCAGAGTCGCCCCTGCGTATAGCGTCCACCACCGCCTCATGAAGCATGAAGAATAGCGGCTTCGGAAAACCGGAGCGACGGTATTCCATGAACGTAAGCCGCTCGGTGCGTTCCAAAATTCTCCTTTCAAGCTCCACCAGTTCGTTGTTGTGCGTCATGCGAGCGAGGCACAGATGAAACTCGGTATTTAGGTTGATGGTCTGTTCAGCAGCTAAGGGCGAGGTGGGGATGGAGGCGTCAGCTGAGAACCTAGTGGCTATGGCTTCTAATTCGGCAATTTGCGCTGGGGTAGCTCGTACGGCTGCGATCTCGGCAATAGCGCCCTCAACTAGCAGACGTACTTCGAATAGGTCCCCGAAGGACCGAAAACTCATCTCCGGCACGAAGTAGCCGCGATGGGGTACAACCTCCAAAATTTTCTCGTTATGCAGTCTATTACACGCTTCCCTAAAAGGCGTGCGTCCGACGTCGTGCTTTTTACCAAATTCTTCCTCAGAAAGAAAGTGTCCTTCCTCAATCTCGCCACGAAGAACGGCTTGTTTGATAAGGTGATAAGCCCTTTCGGTCTGGGTAGACTTTCCTTTCCTCGAAGCCGGTTTTGGCGACACATTCCTCCTTTTCTATTTGAGGCGAGATAAGACAACGTGAAAGGCCCCATCTCGATGACGGTCACGCGATCGAATCATCTCATGGCTTATGAGGATTGTGCCACGGAGTGGCCTGATTGTGGAAATGCTAACCGCAGCAGTACGATTCCGACGATCAGCGCGGAAATACCAGCATCTCCGATTACACTACCTGGAGGAAGGGAAGCAGCGCGACCGCACCGAGTCCTAAGCTATTTCACAACCAAACATTGCCAGAGGTGCTGCAGTTGTAGAGATTAGGAAGAGAAGCCCTCGTGGATTTTGAGGGAAGAGTCTCCGGGCGAGGCAAACAAGCAATTCGTTTTGTCGACGGGTCCATGTGCGTGACCTTCGTTAGCACGGAGAGCGAAATCCGTCTGGTCCCATTCGGCAAACATTCTCTGCGAGTCTGGAAGCCCTTACTCGCACTTCATTATGGCGTCGGGATCCGATGAGGATGATTTCCTTGCCTCCCAGCTTTATGTCTTGGATTTCTCCAAATTTCTCAGGAACGGCTGCGAGAAAGCACAAATACCGGACTTGTTTCTCTCCACGAGCGGGCACGAAGGTTATGGTCGGTGTTCCGAACAATGGGCCGTTTGCCACAAAATTCTCTCGGCGCGCAACCGGAAGTGGTGTAGTCCCGAACTCAAGGCCTAAGGCTTTGGTGCGGCCTCTCCACGGAGTGGCTTGAATCGCAAGATTTTCCTCCCAGACTGTGACCCACGGGAAGTCGGTTCGTAAAAAGCAGTACCCCATCACTAAGCGTTCTTTTCGATTGAATGCCGCGACAAAACCTGCATTTCTTCTTCTGTCTAAGAGTACTCCGACGACAAAACCCCGCCCAGCGCGTGAAAAAGGCTCAGTAAGATCTAAAGTTCGGTTTGTACGGCTCGGCGCGTTTGGCCAACGAAAGGCCCGCCCGGAAGCAAGTAAGGCTTTGCCTTCATCATATCCGTGCGGAAAAGTTAGGCATCGAGAACCCGGCAGCATGATTCTGCTGTCGCCCTTATTGATGAAAGGAGGGCCCAGCGTGACGTGTTGAGTCCAGTGAAAAAAGTGATCAGCCTTCCTTTCGTTGGTCACCGTTTCCTTAAAATAAATGACAGATTCATCCTTTTGTAAACTCATCTGGCGGGTGAACCGAAGGCCTGCGACAGGTAGGCGCACTGAAAGCTTAATGTCAGCAATCGGAGCGATGGGATCATGCCGGATAACCCGCCAGTTGCTGCTGGGCGCCTCACCATGTAGTGAAAGCCCAAGATCGGCCTCCTCTGGAGAAGGCGAGCCGAAGTAGTCCAGGCAAAGGTTGTGGCCTGTGATTCCTGCCAGCAATTTTCCTTCTGTCGTAGAGCCGTATGTGGCCGAGTGTTTTTGCGGGTCATATTTGTGTGAGTCGACGGTCTTCCATGGAGGAATCCACAGCGGACTCATTGTCGGTTTACCGGACGCTTTCTCAAACCTCAACTCAGCGATATGTCCACCGCCAGTCAGCGTAGTCAATTGAACAAAACCGTTCCCCAGCACGTAGCACTCTCTACCTCGCCACTTCGCCTTTCTGCAATAGAGTTCAACCTTCCCAGGCGTGGATAACCTGGGCTCCTGATCACCCATAGTCTGTGGCATCATTTTGCGAGATGATATTCTCATAATCGAACCCGCCCCTTTACTCCGAGTACAAAAATGCCGAAACCTGTGAACTAAAGACAAGTTCGCTTGTTGTCGTCGACGCGAAACGAAGAGTTCGTGGTGAACGCTTCGTTCAGACGACTGTCACGACGGGATGGGAAAAAGCGATGCGTGCGCTGTTTTCAGAAGTTGCTGAATGCCCCTGCGACAGCCTGCGGACAAGGGGTAGTTGAGATAATTGTTGCGGGTCCGAAAGACCTTCATCTCCACCAATAATTGTTTAAGACCAGTTAGCCAGCAGACTATTTCTTTGCCTCCATACACGGCATACATCATGCTATTCATTTGTTCCTGAAGCCGTTTTGCGCGATTTAGATCTCCACATTGCACAGCCTGAACGACCTGGCCCGCTAGGTAGCCGTGGAAAATACCTCCGCCAAGCAACAGACCATCGTACCCGGCTCGAAGATATTCGACGCAGTGAAACTCATCACCATTGAGGAGAACAAGTTCGGGACGCTTCGCGCGGGCTTCCAGCGCAATTTTGCGGCGGCTAGGATTCGCGGAGCTATCTTTGACAAGCAGAACGTTTCTTTCCAAGTAGATTACCTTCAAGACTGCTTCCGGAATGAGCAACGAACTATAGGACCCCTTGTCGTAAATACCCACAGGCAACGGACTTTTGCGGATGGCTTCCTGATAAAGCTTTAGGAGATTCTCCGATGTGGCATTCAGAAGAAACAGAGGAGGAGCAATGATGGCTATTTCGGCCCCATCCTGTTTAGCTGCATGAATATTGTCCAAAATGCGAGCCGCCGAATTGTCGGTCACCTGAACGGCCAGATGCATCTTTCCTTTCGCAAAACGCGCCGCGCATCGAACCAGGTCTCGTCGTTGCGAGTCGGTCATCCAATAGCCTTCACCGCAGGTACCAGCCAGAAAGAGTCCTTTGACGCCGAGGCGGAGGTGGTGAAGAACCATTCTTCTTACGGCTATCGAGTCAATCTGCATTCTTCCGTCGAACGGAGTCGGCGTCGCGGACCAGACGCCGCTTAATTCCTCCTTGCTATGTTTTAGCGCCATGTTTGCCCCCTGAAACGTTCGGCAGCCTCTCGCGTTGAAAACTCCCTTAACTGAGCCACATGGAAAAGGGAAGTCCGATAGCCAGAATCCCGTAACGGAAAACACCCTTGATCATTCTCGCTACGGCTCTGGATGGGCTATGCCAAGCGCCGGCTGCAGGAATGGCGCTACCCAACATCTTACGTCGGCCGGAGCCCCGCGAGAAAGAGTCCAGCGTGGTTTCGACTCCCGAGTTGCCAGAGAAGATTTCTTGGCTTCTGGGCGGTGATCGCAGCTGGAAGGCGGAAGTCAATTAAAAGTGAGCGCCGTATTGCTCTTTTTCTGCACCACGAGGCAGCGACAAATAACCGCGTCACAAATTAGGAGATGCGGACCGGGCTAAGGCCCGATCCGACATCACGTAGTTGGACCTTTGGTTCATCAGGCAGCGGACACAGTTGTGTCGTCTCGAATCAGCAGGGCCTTTGTACCTCGGCGCTCGACGATTTTAAAATATTGGTCCCCAGCTCGATATGCATTGAACAGAGTCGCACACGTGTCGAATTCGACTCCACTGTACACCGAACGCTGGGTGTCACTGACGGTGGTGACCCCGGTGCTACTCCCGCGTATCTTTCCCGGCCCAATCGTAGCGTCATACATCGCATTGTAGACGCCAAAGGTAAATGGACCATTGATGTCGAAGTTGGTCAAATTCAGCCGTGCATAATCGAAGAGCACAACGCCAGCGTTGCTTCCCGATTGCCCGTTAATAGACACATTGCTGATGAGACAGTCGTGAACCTCATGAGCTTCGATCCCGCGAAAGCTGGCTCCCTGCATGATGAGGTTGTCAAACACACTTTGCTTCACCCCATTGAGAAAAATGCCAGTATTGCATTGAGTAAATGTACCGTTGGACACCGTTATTCGATACATGGAAAGCCCGGTGGAACCAGTATTCGAACAAAGCACGGGGTAGTCGACGCCCTTCACACTAATATTCTCGACGATGATATCGGCAAGAAGGTTGTCGATCCCGGCGAATTGAAGGCTCACGCCTGCGTATCCTGTTCCGTAGCACTCACATCCCGTTAGCTTAACGTACTGCGCCGCAGGCGCGACACCCGTGAACTGCGTGTCTGCTTGAATAGCGAATGCCCCTCGGCCAGGAGTCATGGCGACACGAACCCCACAAAATAACACGTGGTGTCCAGTAAATACGTTCAGGCCGTTGTCTGCACTACTTCGAATGCTTATAAGCCCTCCATACACAGACACATTACTGAATATTCTGCTCAAATTGCGGCGATCAACAACGGTCATCAAGCCCCCAGCCGCGGTTCCTCCTGTCGGTCCGAGGATCTCCGCGCCCCATAGCCATACGGTCATGTTGTCGGCACGCAGTTGCACTTCCTCGGCAACTAGATATCTTTTGCTCGGTGGGAAATAAAGGATGCCGCGTCCATTCTGGGCCAGCGCATCCACGGCGCTTTGAATCGCCGCCGAATCGTCCGTCACTCCGTTTCCTTTTGCACCGAAAGCGACAACGTTGAACCAGTCGGCCGGCTGTATTCCCTGGCCAAAGAGGTTGTCGGCTCCAGCACCGAGAAGTGTTCCCCCAGCAGCGAGAAGTGCTCCACCATTGCTCAAAAAGCGACGTCGATTACTCGAATTGGAATTGAATGGCTTATCCATAACCTTTAAACCTCCAGATTTGTGAATGATTAATATATAATTGAGATAAAGTCAATATATTTATTAAAAAAAAATATAAGCTAAGGCAAAGTGAAATAACATGCCCAGCCCTTCAGGCTATTACCGCAACGCGAGTCCGCAACGTGCCGCCCGAAGAAAGTCGTACATTACGAGCGTTGTCGAACTCCGAATCGGTTCGATATTCCGCGCTGAAAAGGTGCCACAGAATGAGTTCATTTCCTGAGTTTTTCTTTGAAGCGATTGCTCCTGGAACCAAAGGTGTTTATCAATTAAGTCTTCCCTTTGGCGGAAACGTCGAGAAGCTTGTGGAGCAGATCAACCTTGCTTCGAGCGGGCTTTCTTCCAACGCACAGATGCATTCTGAAATCGCCCGATGGCTTCAAAACGGAACCCTCTCGCTGCCGGTTCTCATTGCTCGTGGTGAAGCGTCAGGGGAGACACTGGTCGTGACCAGCGGGGTCCACGGAGATGAATATGAGGGGATAGAGGCCGGTTACCGCGTTTTTGAAGCGCTCGACCCACGACAAATGCGCGGTACATTTGTCTGCGTTCCAGTCGTAAGTTTGCTTGCGTTCTGGTTGGGCACTCGCTTTAATCCGGTGGACTCGCGAAACCTTGCGCGCGCTTTTCCCGGCACAGAAGGAGGCTCAGCGACCGAGCAGCTAGCTGCGATTCTGTTAAGCCGAGTCTTACGCCATGCAACTCTTTACATTGACCTCCATAGCGCTGGTCGCAACTATTACATGCTCACCCTATGCGGCTATTGTACAGTCGGAAGCCAATCCGCTCGAGCGGCAGAAGCAGCCAGTCGCTTTGGAGCACCGGTCATATGGAAGCATCCGCGGATTTCGCCGGGGCGTACGATGTCCGCCACGCTCGATCTTGAAATCCCATCCCTCTATGCCGAGGCTCTCGGGGGAGGGCATGTTCGTTCCGAAGACATTCAAGTTTATACTCGGGGACTACGTAACCTTCTGCAATTCATGGAAATTGTTACGTTACCAGCACAAGTACATCCGCCTCCGAGTCCACTTCGAATCGGCGGAGAGGGAGACCTCGATGACGCGATCAATTGCCGAAACAGTGGAATGTTTTTCTCTGATCTGTCTATTGGCGATCGGGTCAAGGAAGGCGATGTGTTAGGGACGGTACGGGGCCTGGATGGTCGAATCCTGGAAACCGTTCGTGCATCTCAAAGTGGCGTTGTGGTCCTGTTACGGGCAACTCCACGCCTCTTCGGCGGAGAGCTAGTGGCGGCTTTGGCAAATGAGGATAAGTCGGTGCCTTCGCCGCCTCTTGGAAGCAACGTATCTTCCACTCGCTGAGATTCATCTAATATCGGTTCGGTGTGAAGTAGTACCAGTTTTTAGCTCTTGCTCGAGAAGGTGGAACGCGGTTCACCACCGGACTGTGGGACGCGCTTCGAAACTCGAACATCTCGGAGGAAAGTCGGTTCTAGCCGGTGTCATGAAGATGCGCTTTTCTGGGGAATGTCGGAGGGAAGTGTGCTGACAACACTTCTCAGTCGGCGTGATCTTCGAAGATCTAAATATCGCACGCGAGGAATGAGCTGGCTGACATAGGTGACTTACGAAGATCGCTCCGCACCGGGGTTCGACTCGGGCTAGTTCTGTCATTTTTCAACTGCGTTGCTTTTGCTCCGATTGCGACCGTTTCATCCCAGAGTCAAAAACCTACAGCCGCCATTTCCTTCATCGATGCTACGGAGGAGCTCGGGATTCACTTCCGCCAACAGGCCTCTTCCACGAGTAAGAAATATCTGCTCGAAACCATGGGATCCGGCGTAGCTCTATTGGATTACGACAATGACGGTCGACTTGACATCTTTTTCACCAACGGTGCGCGGCTGAATGACCCCACGCCTAAAGGTACGATTCCAAAGAAAGATGATCCCAAGTACTGGAATCGCCTCTATCACCAGAGACCGGACGGGACTTTCGCGGACGTCACCGAAGCAGCCGGCGTTGTTGGAACGGGCTATTCTACCGGCGTCGCTGTTGGCGACTATGACAACGATGGATTCGAAGACCTCTTTGTGGCCGGATACGGGCGAAGCACGCTCTATCACAACAATGGAAATGGCACCTTTACCGACGTAACCGCCAATGCCGGGGTAGGCGGATCAGGGTGGATGACCAGCGCTGCGTGGGTAGACTATGACAACGATGGTCGCCTCGACTTGATCGTCGCCCGTTACATGCAATGGGACTTCGAGGACATTTACTGCGGGCAACGCGATAAGGGTCTCCGCTCGTATTGTCATCCTGACCTGTTCAAGCCTGAATCGGTATTGCTGTATCACAATGACGGAAACGGCAAATTTACAGAAGTTTCGCACCAGGCTGGCGTGGACAAGCCGGGCAAGGGCCTAGGACTCGCGATCGCCGACTACGACCGTGACGGCTGGATTGACATATTGCTCACCAATGATTCCCTCCCGGAATATCTCTTTCACAATCGCGGCAACGGCACTTTTGAAGAGGTTGGCCTAGCTTCTGGCGCGGCGCTCGACGGCAGTGGCAATACTTTCGCCGGCATGGGAGTAGATTTCGAGGACTACAACAATGATGGTTGGCCGGACATCATCATTACGGATCTTGCTAATCAGCGATACGCTCTGTATACGAACGTCAAAGATGGAACGTTCGATTACTCGACCCCGGCGACCGGTTTAGGTGCAATTTCTTTGCTGCACTCTGGATGGGGAGTGCGTTTTCTCGACTATGACAACGACGGCTGGAAGGACTTGCTGATCGCCCAATCACATGTCATTGATACGATCCAAGTCAATGAGCCGAACCTGAGGTATCGGGAGCCTCCAATGCTTTTGCACAACGAGCAGGGGAAGAAATTCATGGATGTTTCGTCGTCCTCCGGAGATGTTTTCCAACAAGAGTGGGCTGCGCGCGGATTGGCCGTCGGGGACATCAACAATGATGGAAAGCTGGATGCTGTGGTCACGTCCAACGATGGCCCGGCATGGGTTCTGCTGAACGAGACGAGCACCACGAATCACTGGATCAGCTTCAATCTTGTTGGAGGTAAGAGCAATCGCGATGCCATCGGAGCTCGGATCCAGATCTCGGTCCCTGCGGGAAGACAGTTTGCGATGGTTTCTACCAGCGGCAGCTATCAATCTTCGAGCGATAAGCGGGTGCACTTCGGCCTGGGAACCGCAGGGTTCGTTCGCGAAATTGAAATCCGCTGGCCGAGCGGCATTCGTCAGACGCTCAAGGATGTAAAGGCGGATCGGATCGTGACCGTGACTGAGCCCGTAAAGTAATTTTTTTGCGAATATTTGAAAGGACGAAATGTGACCAAACGTTTTCCTGTCCACGATCAGCTCGTCCCTTCCCGATGTGGGTTAATCGTGTCTCCTTTTGTCCATTTCCTGCGGCCGCGGGAGCCGCGTCTCTGTAGTCAGCTCTTACAGGAGTATTTCAATGTGAATGCATTTGTCCCTAACCCTAAGGGTACTTTCGGAGATACGGGACGAAGCCAAACATAAGAATTGACATGATCATTGTTAACCCAGAAAATCGTAACCCGTGGGTCGGACGCTGCCTATAGTCTCGCCGGGGAAAACAACAATCACTAAGCAGTGAGTTAGGGTAGGTCCCAACAGCGATGTTTTTTTCTCATGGAGCTGGCGCCAAAAACGGAATCTTGTTACCAAAAGGAGCATTATCTATGGCGGGAGGACTGAGTTCGTTGATTGGCCGTCTTCTACCGATTCGAAAAAAATTACTTTGCTTGTTGGCGTCGCTAGGCGTTTTGCTTGTACCCCTGTCGGCCAGCGAGTTTCCTGGCGTCTTTCAGGAGATCATTGCGCCTTCCGTTCCGGGCAATTGGCGGAATTCAGAAGCATCCATGGTGAAACTGAACGATGGGCGTTTGTTAGTCGCTTGGACAGATTTTTATGGGCCCCAAGAGGACGACTGCGACTGCAAACCCGCCCGTATATCCGCCGTAATGTCGGGAGACGAAGGGCGCACTTGGGGGAAGCGATTCACGCTCCAGGAAAATATTGCGAAGCAAAATGTAAATTCTCCTAGCCTTCTTCACCTAAAGTCCGGCAAGCTGCTCTTTGTCTTCATCGTCAACAATTCGCTTAATGATGCTCGGGTCATGGTTCGCGTCTCCAGCGACGACGCTAAAACCTTTTCGCCACCCAGAGGAATCCCGATCAAGCCGAATCTCTCGTACGCAGGCGTCAATAACGACCGGCTTATCCAACTAGAGTCAGGGCGTGTTCTACTGCCTGTGTTTCTCCTTCAATCTATTTCTGTCGATTGGCGTTGCCTCACTCGAGTGTATTTTTCGGACGATGAGGGGGCAACTTGGAAACCCAGCCTCAGCACTGTGGACGTAAAGGAAAGCAAAGTAGGTGCACAAGAGCCTGGTGTGGTCGAGCTGAAAGACGGAAGGGTGATGCTATGGAATCGGACTAGTACGGGCCAGATTTATAGAGCGTATTCGAGAGACAAAGGGCTGAGGTGGTCCATGCCAGAGCCGATGGGTGTTGCGGCTCCGGTCTCCCCGGCCTCCATAAAACGAATTCCGTCAACTGGCGATTTATTGCTCGTCTGGAACAATTCTCCGAGCTATCGATTTCCACTCACTATCGCTATTTCAAGTGACGGCAAGACGTGGCGAACCACGAAGAGCCTCGAGGAAGATCCGTGTTGCACGTATGCTTATACGAGCATCACGTTCGACAAACACCGCTGTTTGTTTACATATTACGCAGATGCCGGCACCCCTCCCGGCAGAACTCCACCCAAGCCCAAGATCCCGAGTCCAATTCCGGGGGCATGGGTCGCTAATTGGTCACTCAAGCTGAAAAGCGTCCCTCTGGATTGGCTATATGAATAGTTCTGTCAGGAGTGCTAGATATGGTGCGCAGACGCAGCCAACAAGTTGCCGGCGGGGCAGCCGTCCCGTTTGCTGAAACGATTTAAGCCGTGAACAAGGCGCCGATTGAGGCAGATCGATGGCGGTCATGGGTACTAGGTCTGCGTCCGCAGTTCAGCTTCAAATGCCCAATGATGATGTCAAAACTCGTGTGGTCCGTCTAACACAGAGTTGATGCGTGTCTTCCGCGAAAGAGCACGTTCTTCTGTGGGTAATGAGAAACATAACCCATGATGTGCACTCGGGAATGAGTACCGACAAACGTGTCTTTCCTTGTTCGCGTAACGATAGATGCTTCCACTCAATTTCTCTACCAAACTCACGGGCACAGCAAAAAAGTGGAAGTTCTAAGGAAAGATCTCTCGGTCTCATAAATATATGCTTGATGTATTTGTAATATGGGATAAATATCATATCAGCAGAGGGGCGAAGCGGGGTCCGAATCCAGCAACTTGGCTGGCGGACTTGCTTGTCAGCGGAGGATCCAGGAAATGAGAATCGACGAAGTCGAGGTTAGAGTAGTTGCACCCAAGGTGCGGCGATACACATGGTCTCACGACATTCCGGAACAGTACATGACGAATACCGTCGTCATCATTCGCACGGACGACGGTCTCGAGGGCATTGCGGGTGTGAGTAATTACACATCATTTGAGAATGACAAATACACTGCTCAGAACCTGCGACACATAATTCCCATTCTCCTGGGGAAGGACCCGCTCCAGCGTGAGACTCTCTGGCGGAGCATGTGTTCGCGAGGATTTCCGTTTGCATCGGGAGCAATAGCCGTCCTAGATATTGCATTATGGGATTTGCTAGGGAAAATGGCTAACCTACCAATATACAAATTGCTTGGTGGTGCCCGCGATCGAATGCTTTCTTATGCCAGTACTCCTCTGCTGGAGGATATTCCAGCGTACCTCTCTTTTGTGAGTGAGTTGATAAAGGACGGGTTTCGTGCGGTGAAATTCCACACATGGTGCATCCCAGAAAAAGATCTAGCCCTGGCTCGAGCCGTGCGAACCGAGTACCAAGGCGAAGGGGTCGCGTTCATGCTCGATGTGGAGAACAATTATGATCGTTTGAGCGCTCTAAGGGTGGCCAGGGAGCTACAGGATCTCGGCTTCACTTGGTTCGAGGCGCCTTTGCACGACTCTGATCTAAATGGGTATAGGGAGTTGACGAGCCGCGTTGACATCCCCGTGCTCCCATCGGGAAACTGGATACAAGATCTTCAGGGTTTCGCCCATGCTTTGCAGACGCGTGCTTGGAGTATTGCGCGTACGGATGTCACCGTGTGCGGCGGCATCACACCAGGAAAGAAAGCCATGGCGCTAGCCGAAGCCGCGGGCGTAAATTGTGAGGTGATGTCGTGGGGCTACACCCTCATTTCCGCTGCCAACTTGCACGTTATGCTATCAGTTTCAAACTGTACGTATTTTGAACAGGCGGTTCCGTATGAGGCTTATGAATACGGCATGGTGGATACTATACGAACCGGACCAGATGGGCATGTTTCTGCGCCGAAGGGGCCTGGTTTGGGCGTACAAGTAGATTGGAGAGCAATGGACGCAGCGACGATCCTAAAATTTAGTAGCAGCTCAAGAACAATGGTCTCGGTGGTCTGAATCTTTATCGACTGCATAAGTGCGGGTTTCCAGACTTACACGGCGGCTTGCAGTCCATAGAGTCAGTGGAGCCTGCAAGGCCCGAGTCACATTGCGGGCATTCCTGGGCACATTATTCCTACCGTCGACCGCGCCCGCGTTCGTTGCGAATAAACTTCTTGCAGAAAGTTGTAAGAAACCACTTCTGAAACCTCCGTTCGCGGTAGCTACTTAATTGCAAATCTGCTGATTTTTGTGGATTGGCTGGGAGCCGTGGCGGCTCGTTTTACGCTTTCGAGCATTACTTTTAAGGAGCCGCATGAAAATCCGGCACATTGATTGTCACGTTCTCCTTGATTCTGGTTCTGGTGCAAATCCCACCAGTTCCGCCCATGACAATATCGTCGTCGAAATCCATACAGACGAGGGGACTAACGGGCATTGCGAGAAGAGTTGACGACGGATTGAGTGATTTTCAATCGTCCACAAGCATTCGGTAATGCATTCGAGAATTGAGGAGCTTGCTACGAGCAATGCGAGATGGTGTCAACGTTGGATCAATCTCGCGGCTAGGTATTTCGGTGAGGCTTAGTGACAGCCAAGTCGCGGAAGAGAATCGTGAGCGCAGCGGGACTCGCCTAGCACAGAAATTGCCGATCACGGTCTCTGGGTTTTTCTAGAGAGTTCAGAATCGCCCAGTGCCTGAGCGCTTGATGGTAGCGAAGCCCGACAGGTCTGTCCTGTTGTGGGAGTACCTGAGAATCGCTCGACGCCGGCGGGTGGTTTTGTTCAAACTGTTTCGTTTAGGACAACATTGACCGACCGTGGAGACGAAAACGGTCGAAGCAGGTCATCGTCACTATTATTGATTCGAACCGCGTTCGAGATGGCGTTAGCAGTCTGAATCAGCTCTCGCGACAGTTCTGGCAGGTTTTGTGTTGCGATCTGCGCGGAGGTGCCGCAGACGCTGATAGACGCAATGACTCTATTCTCTCGCCCGAAGATTGGCGCACCTAGGCAACGCGAGCCTAGCTGATCCTCTTCGTCGTCGATAGCGTACCCGCGGTGAAGACAACGCGCCAGATCTTCTTTGAGTCTCTTACGGGAACAGATAGTGTTTTCATTGTGCCTCTGCAGCCCGCGCTCGCGGTTAATGAACTCGAGTTCGTGTTCTGGCAGATGGGCAATTATCGCTTTGCCTAGACTGGTGCTATGCAGATCCATGCGCTTACCGACCCATGTACCGAAACTTGGAACGCCTGACAATTCAAATTTCGCAACTAGCGCAGCTTGGTGGTTCTCCATAATGCCCAGGTGGGTTGTCAGCCTGGTCTTCAGCATCAGGCTGCAGAGGTAAGGAGCTGCCTGCTCGCGCAACCTCAGTCCGGGGAGAGCGGTGTCTGTGAGATTAAAGAGCCTTAAGCCAAACATATAGCGGCTGGTCCGGTCATTGCGGTGAATATAGCCGCGGCGCTCGAACGTAACCAGCAAGCTATGAACCGAACTCTTTGGCAGCCCAGTGCTCTGAACAAGTTCAGGTAGCGTTCTGCCCGCCTTTGAGATGGCCAGCTCTTCAAGTATAGTCAGGCCCTTATCCAGGGCTGGTACACTGTCCGTACTCATCGCACGCATCGGCACCCCCCTATATTGTTCAAGCTTTTATCACAAGCAGGGCGACGAAGCAAGGGCCCGAAACATCAAGGTATGCACTCAGGATTAAAAGCCATGCGCTAGCTGATCGTGTGACCCCCTAAAAAACCATCCAACTTTCTGAAGTTGCTTCTTTGAAGGGTGTTGGGTGCTTTCATGACAGAGTAGCAGGAGGTTAGTCACAAATATTATTGCCCGAGACTTATCGGGCAGCGTCCAACCTGCTGGATCACGCCCACTGTCGGACGATTTGCGGCGTTGACAAACGGCGTAGTTAGATACAACTATGGAACCTATCATGATTTAGCACCTCTGTTCCGGGTGCTCGCTTGGGCCGTGTCGGCGATAGCATCTGGCCGTGTTGGCATGCTAATCCGATGGTTCCCAGTTCTTGTAGTTCACACCCGTGAAGGCGCACCGCTCAGTCTGCAACTCGATTCGGTCTGAAGTGTGTGGTCTAACACCGGAAGGTTCCTTGTTCGGCACGGTACAACAGAAAAAATCAGTAGCGCTGGTCTACGGCGTTTGCGGATCGCGGGGGCTGAGTCCTGAACATACCCGCAAAGGTTAGTTCTCTTGCATCCGAAAGAGCTCGCAAGACAAACCGTTTCGTCAAATTTCTTTATCGCCGTGTTCGCGCAGGCCGTCGCACACGGGTGTTCAACGACAATCCGGGCATTCTGCCGGTATGCCGCCCCGGCGCTCGGCATACCCTGGGTAGATGATATCGCGCGATGAAAACATTTTGGCGTCGGCTTAGGAATCCGAAGGAGTTCCCAAGAAAGCAGCATCCATTTGCATCGAGAGAAGGGTGTGAAGAGTACGGTTTCAGTCTTCGGAGAGGCAAGTGGCTTGCGTGCTTTGTGGACTGTTGGGAGGAAGAGGTAATCAACGATGTCAACCGCTGATCTAACTCAAACGGATTTTTTTCGTGCTGGTGTGCGCGAGAACCGCGTGAGGGACAAAGCTGCAGGATCTTTGTCGCGCTATCGGCGGGCCGTGCAGACACTCGCAGGTGGCGTCTCGAGCGGATTACGTCGATCCGCTCGGCCTTTTCCACTTTACTTTGCCGGCGGTGCAGGATCGCAAATCACGGACGTGGATGGAAACGTCTATACGGACTACGCCCTTGCTTGGGGACCATTGATTCTTGGACATGCGCCGGCAGTTGTGAATGAGGCAGTTCTGTCACAACTGCGCCGCGGCTCTACTTACGGAGCACAGCATGATCTTGAAATCGAAGTTTCTGAGCGGCTGCGGAGTTGCATCCCGTGCGCTAAGCAGGTCTGCTTCGCTAATAGTGGCACCGAGATTGTGCAGGTAGCTCTGCGCTTAGCGCGAGCCGTCACTCGGCGAAGTAAGTTTCTCAAGTTCGAAGGACACTATCATGGCTGGGACGATAGTGTTTTGGTGAGTACTCAGCCGTCGCGAGAGCGGATTGCAAACTACGGTGCTGCCCCGGTACCAGTCGGGATGGGGCAGCGCCCAGGCTGTGACGCGTTGGTGGTTGAGTGGAACGATCGAATGGGTGTTGAAACTTTGTTTGCGGCACGAGGAAAGGAAATTTCGTGCGTCATTTGCGAGCCGATGCTCTGCAACAGCGGCTGCATACCGCCAGGTGATGGATTTCTGGAGTTCTTGAGGGAAATTACCCAGCGCTATAGGAGCCTACTGGTCTTCGATGAAGTGATTACAGGCTTCCGCTTGGGTTTGGGAGGTGCGCAGGGCTACTATGGAATTACCCCCGATCTCGCCACTTTCGCCAAAGCCCTGGCCGGAGGTCTTCCGCTAAGTGCGCTAGCGGGGAGTGATGAAGTGATGGGGCTGATCGCCTCCGGCAAAGTGGTGCATTCAGGAACACTGAACGGCAATCCTCTCTGCTTGGCTGCAGCCAAAGCCACGATTGACACTCTGGCAGAAGCCGACGGGGCCGTTTATAAGAGACTGTGGCGGCTGGGTACGATATTGCGGCAGGGTTTAGAAGAAGGGCTACGCAGAAAACATTTACCTGTAGTGACCACCGGCTCCGGACCGGTGTTCCAGATCCACTTTCAGGAACACGTCCCGCGAACATACAGGGAGATGCTTCCCATCAACAATAAGCTTTATAGCGACTTCGGTGTGGCGCTACTAGATGAAGGAGTGCTGGTGTTGCCAGACGGCCGCTGGTACCTTTCCGCCGCTCATACCGAGAACGACATCCAGAAGACGCTCAGTGCGGTAGAACGGCTGTGACACGGATTACGTCATCGCTGTCACGGAGTGTGCCCGTTCGGATGCCAGCGAGATACGTTGGAAGACGAGTTAAAATCTCCCGGTTTGGAGAGGATTCCCGCAGCCCAGTCGGAGCAGCGGTGCCGAGTGGAAAAAATTGTTCTGCACGTTGTTGAACTTCAATATTCAGACGGTACTTCAAGCGAGCGAGTTCTTCACTCAAGGAAGCTTGCAGATAAAGGCACGCAAAACCTTTGTTTCGCAAAATCCCAGTACAGGAGACTCGCACCGAAACCTGGACACGAAGTTTTCCGTGGTTCTTTCCCTTTTATCACTAGTTATTTTTCTTGGAGCCGGTGCTTATGGCCAATCTCAAATGGAGGCTCAGCAGGCTTGGCGGCATTACCAACAAGCTCAGGAAAGGTTCCAGGAACAGAATCTGGAAAACGCACGACAAGAAGTCACGCTTGCACTCCGGCTTCTGCCTCACATGCCGGAAGCCGAGAACCTTCTCGGGGTCATTGATGGGGCCTCCGGACACCCGATAGAAGCTGAAGCGCACTTCTCACAGGCCCTCAAAATCCGGGCAGATTACCTGCCCGCGCATTTCAATCTTGCGTTAATTTGTCTGAAACTCAAGAAAGTGGAAATGGCAAAGAAGGAGCTTGAAACGGTGCTGCGCTTGGATCCTTCGCATGCTGGCGCTCATTACTACCTTGGGCTCACACTCCGCGATTCCAACCAATATCGACAGGCGTTGATGCATTTTAAAGTTGCTCATCGAATCGAACCAAAGAATTTCGCGACACTCATGGGCGTTCTTGAATGTCAACTTTATCTCAAACAGCAATTGGAAGTGGAGGAGTCCTTCAGGGAAGCTGAGCGCCTGGCAGATATTCGCGACCCACAATCATTGCAGTTGGGAGCCTTACTTGCCAGCCGCGGCGCTTACCCCCTTGCCATTGAATCATTCAAAAAAATCCTGGATGCAGATCCGGAGTCCTACGACGCGAACTACAATTTGGCATTAACATTTTTTCTTGCTAACGACACAAAAGATGCTGAGGCGCTCTTAAAGCATCTTCTTTTGGAGCATAACACTGCCGAAGCGCATAACCTGTTGGCGCAGGTGCATGAGAGAAATAAGCAATTTTTGCAGTCAGTCACGGAGTATGAACAAGCCGCGACGCTGGAACCCGGCAACGAAGATTTTCGCTTTGACTACTGTTTAATGCTAGTTCAGCACCGAGCTCTTGATTTTGGAATTAGTCAGCTGACTCAAGCCACGGAGGATTTTCCGAAATCGGGTCGCATCTGGGTTGCTTTGGGCGCTGCAAACTACTTGAGCGGCGATAGTGATCAGGCTCTCAAGGCTCTTTTTCGGGCGACTGAAGTCGCACCCCATTTAGGTGAATCCTACTATTATCTTGGAAGACTATACAGCCGAGTGAGCGCCGAAGAGCAGAAGAGTATTATGGAAACGCTGAAAAACCACTTAGTGCTCGAGCCTGAGGATGCCTGGGCCCACTATTTTTATGGGGTCGGCATCTTTCAGCAGCAGCAGGAACGGGGATCCAAGAATTTTTTCGAAGCTACGGCTCACTTTCGTAAAGCTATTGAGCTGAATCGGCATTTTTCGGAGGCTTATTTTAGCCTTGGGCTTATCGATGATGCTCAAGGTAAGACGGCCAGCAGCATCATGTATTTCCTGCGTGCCGCTAACACTGATCCAACCATGCCTGAGGCTCATTACCGGCTTGCAATTGCTTATTCCAGACTCGGACAAAAAGAAAAGGCCGAAGTGGAATCTGAACGCTTCCAAAAATTATCTACTGAAGCAGCCGACCTGAAGGACAAGAAAAGAAGCGAATTCTTTGAGATTATCCGGAACGTAAAATGAGTTTAGGAAGGTTGATATATGGGTTATTCTGGAAGGTCATTAGCCAGGGCCGTCGTATGCTTCTAAAACGCAGATTGTGCCCGCACGTCAGCTCATGTCCAGTATCCAAATAGGAAAGTACCATGGGAGCATGTTTTGGAACATCGCGGAAACACAACTCGGGTGATCGGAAGTTGCGCCGAAGATCATTGAAACCAGTTCTCTTCGAGATACCTCTAAGTGGTGGCTCAGTTTATAGTCGCCTTCTTGAACCCTACCTCTAGAGAAGTGTAATCTGACGCTCTGCTCGGCGTCGGTGATATCCATGGAGAGTTCCGGTGAAAACCCCGTCTTCTTCTGCAGACACTTAGCAAGCTTCTGCATGAAGGTTTGCACATTGTTGATCCGGATCATCATTGCACCAGGGACCCCGGCTGCGCCAAAAGACTGTCTTCGCTGCGGCAGCTTCCTGTGGAGAAGATTGCCAAGGACCGTCTCGGTAAGATAGCCATAGGCGTCCAGATGACCTTCTCCCTTCTCCAACAAGGCTCGATTGAGCAAGGTTTCCACGGCCAGTTCATCTCCACCAGCCTCGATAAGACCTGGCTTGTTAACAGCATTGCTCACTGTCAGATAGGCGACTGGAACATTTCTTTGGAGTGCGACGAGGGTCTTCATTTTGGGTAAACGGAACAAAAAAGGATATTCCTCTGGCGCACGCAAAACACCATAAACTTCTTTCTCGTGCATCATTCGGATTGAGTCGATGTAATCATTAGTGTCCGGATTAAGCTGTACGATGATTTCTCTGCGATTCTGAAAGAGGCGGGCATCTCGACCGAAACAACGGTAGAGCCATCCCATACTTCGGACTGCCTGATAGCCCGCCTTCTCGTAAAATGGGAATGTTCTGGCCATAGTCCATAAGACTGAAAGATCACAACCCATCCGGTTCATCACTTCCAAGCAACTCTTGACACATTGCAAGCCATAGCCCTGCATGCGGTGATGAGGGGCGGTTGCGGTAGGCGAGATAGTCCCAATTGTGAACTGACAGCCATCCATCACAACATGACGCGGTAAGACGGGAACAACAGCCGCCAGTTCGCCATCGACCTTCAAGATGCGGATGTTGTCCAGATTCTTATCCAAATACACCAAGGGGTAATCGCTGAAAACGCTTTGGTCGACGCCCTCGCGCAAAGCTCCGTCTACCAGCGCGATTACCTCGGACAGTTCATTTTTTGTACAGGCACGAGGTCCGTCGATGCGTTTCATTGTCACAGCTACAAGACGTCCCGCACTCGCAGGCTACTAAGTGACACCGACGGCTAACCTTGTTTGGTGTTCAGGCCGGCCTTTAATGCCCAGATTGATCTGGAAGAGAGCACCGCCAACGTAGCCCGAATCCGGATCATAACCGGCCGGCATCACTGGTATCGTTTCGAGCGTTGCAGCAGACGTAATGAAAATGGTGCACAGATCCGGTCCTCCAAAAGTCAGCGAAGAGGCCTGTTTTGCGGGAACGGGGAGTCGACGTTCTAATCTGCCGTCGGGATCATATCGCGATACACAGCCCCCATACCATTCCGCTGACCACACAAAACCCTCCGCATCGACCGTCAGGCCATCGGGAATTCCTGCATTCACGTCGATCTTGACGAAAATTCGCCGGTCGCTCGCTCGGCCGGTATTCGGGTCGTAGGCGTACTTATAGATCAGGCGCGCGACCGAATCAGTGAAATACAGAGTCTTTCCATCGACCGAAAAGCCAAGACCATTTGCAAGGTGGAAACCTTCATCCAATATTTGAATCGTACCATTGCCTTGTATAGAGAAAAGCTTGCCGAGAGGATATTTCGCGTTAGGTGTGTAAAAGTAGGACCCTGCTAGCAAACGACCGCGAGGATCTGCGATGCAGTCGTTCAGCTGCAACTTTGCAGTCCCGAGTTCAGTTGCAACTAGTGTCGGACTGCTGGTCCTGTCCCAAAACCAAACGCCAGAATCATTCGAGAAAGCAAACCCTCCGGATTGATCAAGGGCGAAGCCATTGACTTGAAAATTGTCCAAAACAACATTTCTTGCTTTATTCTTCCAGTCGTAACTGAATAACTTGCATCTGCCGGAGTCTGTCCAGTAGAGCGCTTGCGTTGCTGCATCCCATATTGGAGACTCACCACAGAGATTGGCATCGTCGATAACCACTGAACAGGCTGACACTTCGGTCTCCTTTGGCCACTACTCGATCCGAATTTCTTTACGTCACCCCGGAATACTTCCGTGATATTTAAGTCTTGGGCAAAGCATCCTCTTGGACTTGCGGCACAATGATACTTTCGTCAGTCACGTTATTGAAAGCATGAAAACTAGAAGCGAGAAAAAATAATTAGCGCTACAGTCGCCCCCAAAAGGCAGCGTTTACGAAAACAAACGACTTGCTTCGAAACCGAGTAGGAATTGTCGTCGCCAATGAAGCACTCCTGGTGTTTCGCTGATCAACTCCTACTCCGAAGAAGTTCTTGAAAAGACAAAGGTCGGCAGGTGAATAGTAGGCACAAGTAACGACAGAGAACACACCACGGTCACTACCCGCCGGTATCGATCTAGTGGATACCTCGCTCGTGAACGCCGCAACTCAACCGCCCGCATGCCGGCTTCGCAGTGAGTGTTACTGTGCCGCCCAAAACAGCCTCGCTTAGAAGTCCAGGGTCGCACCAAATTGAAAAATGCGAGGATCGTTTACTGTGCTTGTTATCTGTCCCACGGTTGACGGATCGGAGATAGTGGTCGCCGGGAAACCGAACGCCGGGGAGTTAAAAAGGTTGATGGCCTCGATACGAAATTTCAGTTTCATCGTCTCGCGGAGAGCAAATCCCTTGAAGATCGAGAAATCCCACTGACTGAGACGCGGGCCCACTAAGGTATTTCTGCCAGCATTTCCAAACCTCCCAATCGGAGTCACCACCGCCGGGTTGCAGATCTGTTGGGATTGGCCGGGGCAGACGAATGCGCTGGCATTAAACCAGTGGTTGATGCTTCGCTGGCTCGAGGGCAGGTTCCCATTTCCAATTGCGTCAGGGCGAGCTGCAAATGTACCCGTACCGGAAGAGTCGTAGCCAGAATAGTCAGGTGAAAAGAACTCACCAGTTCGGAAAATCGTGATGCCATTGAGTTGCCAACCACCAACTATGCTATTCAGAACACCGTTTGCTGAAGCAAAGCGCTTCGCTTTTCCGAAGGGTAACTCGTATGAATAACTAACCTTCGCCGTCTGTCGAGGTGTGAAGCTCACATTCCCGTATTCAGCCCTGAAGTCGTGCGAGTTCTGCGGGCTGTTCCCTGTGTCGCCGTTGTCATTTTCACTATAAGCTAAAGCTTTCGCCCAGTCATAGGAAGCAAGAAAGGTCAGGCCGTTGTGAAGTCGTCGCTCTCCCACGACTTCAAGGGCGCTATAATTGTAGACATTCCCTGGGCCAAAGAAGCTGAGGCCTGAAAAGGCAGCAAAAGGACGCTTGTTCTCGCTGAAGACACACGCACACAACGGCGCTTGATTGAGATCGTATCCAATGTCCTGTTTTCCGTAATTGCCAATATAGGATGCTTCTAGCCTGGTGTTCCCAAATCCGTGTTCCACGGCAAGGTGAACTTGGTTGTAGTGGGCGTCATGAAGGTTCTTATCTACGCCGAAATAGCCAACCCGTCCGCCGCCCGGCTGCGTTGCCGCCAAATAGGGCCTTGGAAACTGAAACTCGGGAATAGTCGTGCCTGGCTGGACGAGGTTCGTCGAGGTCAGGTCAGTTCGGAACACTCCAAATGTTCCCATGGAATTAGAAAGATCCAGGTCGTAAGGGGCGAAGAAAAGTCCGTACCCGCCCCGGACCACCGTGTTTGTGCTACCCAAAACCCTATAGGCAAACCCGAATCGCGGAGCGAAATCAGCCGGGTTGCCGTTTCGCAGTGAATGACTCGGGAAATGCGCCATTGCGGCGGTCAAGATCGGTACATTCGGGGGAAACTGGGGACTGACAAACTGCCTCGATTGGTCGCTTGCCAGAACAACGGATTGAGTTACGGGATCAAAGTTCGAAATTACATCGTCCTTTGCGGTCGGTGGCCGACTATCTGTCCACCGAACCCCGTATGTGAGGGTTAAGTTGTGTGTCGCTTCGAACGTGTCTTGAAAAAAGGCGCTGTATTCATAAGATCTCGTGTCGGTTGTTGGGGGAGGATAGGTTAAGTCAGTACTGCTCGGATATCCCAGAAGAAAATCCGAATAACTATAGCCCGTAAACTGGTTGCTGAAGCTCCAGCTCCCCGAAACATAAAGATCGTATCTGAAAGCAAAACGAGGCCGGTTAACGTCGGCGCCGACTTTAAATGCATGCTTACCCTTCAAGAAAGTAAGGTTGTCGAGAAGCTCCCACGATTGAGATGTAAAGACAATTGGTGGCAAGCTGGAAATGGCAGAAAATCCACTAATGCCTATGCGTGGAAGGTTCTTGCTGAGGCCGAATTCCTGTAATCCCCAACCCGTTTGCCAGTCCTTGTTTTCGCTTTCTGTCTGACCCTCGAGCCCATAAACGTAACGAAAAAAACCGCCTTTGAACTCATTTGTCATCGTGGGAGTAATCGCGTAGCTGTCGCTTACAGACACTTCGCGGGTGGGGTACCGGCTACTGCGCACATCGGCAGGTAACGGACCATCACTAAAGTTGCTTTCCTTGTAGTCGCCGTAACTAAAATGCGAGAATATCTGATGACGCGAGGAACGAGCGTAATCGAAGCGAACGTCGAACTTTTCGGCCTGTCTCGGAACTGTGATCCCCGCTACATCGTTGCCCGAAATACCCGGTAAACTTGGCGGACTGTTATAGAAACCGCTTTGAATTGCCTGGGACACTGTGTTCAGGCGATTAGTCGGAATGATATTTCCAGGGAATGGAGCGCCATTATTCAAAGGGTCGCGAATAACGATCGGAGTGCCACCGAGATATCGGTTCACAAATGCTGGATTAATCAACGCAGAAAAGTCGCCGGTTTCGAAAGCTGGAAGAGGTAGATTCCTAACTAGCGTCGTACCAATGTCGGATCGCTCACGTTCCCAACTGCCGAACAAAAATACTTTGTTCTTCTTAACAGGACCACCAATGTAGAAGCCACCGTCATTTTTTCTCGAGAAAGGTTTCGCAGAAGAAGAGGGAAGAAAGAAATTCCGAGCATCCAGGACGCTTTGCTGTCCCTCGTAGAAAAGGCCCCCGTGTACTTGGTTGCTGCCCTGCTTGGTGGAAATCAGCACCGTAGCCGGCATGTCGAATTCGGCCGGGGCGTCCACCCCGATGATTTTCAATTCATCAGTAGCTTGAATCATTGGTCTACCGCCGTAGCCCACGCCATTAGAATTGTCGCGAAGGTTCATTCCATCTACGCGAATAAGAGTGTTACCTTCAAGCGAGCCGTCAATCGTAAATTTGCCGGCACTGCTGGCTCTAGATACCCCCGCACCAGGCAGGCTAAACACATAATTCAAAGGGTCATTTGTTGGAAAAGTGCCCGCTTCTAACCCCGCCGATGGAGTAATTACTGGTAGAGCATCGAGTTCGAAACTAGTTCTCGTAAAGCTTAACTGGCCACTTTCGGTCTCCACGACCGGAGCTCCGCCTACTACTTCAACTTCCGTGCTGACCATACCCACGTCAAGGGTAACGTCCACTCGCAAACTCTGCTGTTCTTCAAGTACGAGGTGTCGACTCATTACTCGTTTGAAGTTCTCTTTCGATATAGCAACCATGTAGGAGCCCGGCAATAGTTTGTCCACCAGATAGTGCCCGTCGGGTGCGGTCGACGTGGTAAAGACCACGCCTGTATTCTCGTTAGTGACAGCAACGCTGGCCTCGGGGATAGTTGCGCCCCCACGATCAACCACTGTACCCACAATGTTGCCGAAGGTTGTCTGAGCGGCCGCTCCCGTTTTCAGGCAAACGATGGTGATGACAACGAAGGTGGCGACCCACAAACTGGCCAGCACGTTATTGTGTACCCCGCGATCGGAGTGCTCACCGGAGTACGTAAAAGTACTCTCCGTCTGCCTTAGAGCCGAGAATACCAGTTCACGCGAAATGTTCATTTGAGTTCCTTCCGCACCCTAGTCGCCAGCATGCGAGATCAATTCAACGTCGTAAGTTTATTCATCGGTGCAAGCATGTTGTCAATATGAAACACCAAAGAAACCGAATTGCTATCCAGTGCGCTGGACGATACCTCTCCGCGAGGGCGGGGTTCGAACCGAAGGCCGAGACTGCTGTGCTAGCCTAACCTGCATCGTGAGCGGATGGGGCCGGGTTCGCTTTTTCGAATTGGTGCCAACCATCAGTTCTCGAGGCCGTGCGATGGGTGGCTTTCGGCGAGATCTCAAATCCAAAACGAGTAAAGCCATTGGAGCAGGCGTGCGACGGTCTCAGCTCATCGCCCATTGTGACAACAAATGTCTGTCAAAGAAGACTACCCCGAGCTGCCTATTGTCCTTGCCTCCTAGAGATGAGGCATACCAGAAGGTGCTGCGGAGTCCTCAGGCGATGAGCAGGTGAGAACAGAAACGAGAAAGCAAGGCTGAGGTGTTTGTCCATGTTTGTTGCCTCCAAAACGTCAGGTTTACTGTGGTATTGGGTCCCAATACAAAGATTTGTTCGACGACGTAATCCGAGCTCCAATAATCTCAGCGACACTTCCGAGTACGCAATGAGGACAAAGGCGCAACAAGCATAGCTTTTCACATCTACCACCAAAGGTGCGTTTAATTGGATAAAGGATAACCTGGAACAAGTATGCGCTTACTCAATCTTTTAGATCTGTCGATTATAGTTTTCTATCTAATCGGAATCACATGGATTGGATCGCGGTTTTATCAAAAACAAACAAACATGAAGGAATATTTGCTCGGAAGTAAAGTCATGAAATGGTTTCCTGTGGCTATATCGATTTTGGCAGCGGACACGAGTGCGATCACATATCTCGGGTCCCCCGCCTGGGCTTTTCGTCACGACATGAAGTTGAACCAAAATATTTTTGTTTATCTATTGGCTATCCCAATCGTCATCTGGTTATTTTTGCCTATTTACTCAAAAGGGGACCTGTACACCGCTTATCAGTTTCTGGAACGTCGCTTTGATTTGAAGGTCCGGCTTTTGGCCACAATGTTTTTCCTTGCGGTTCGCGGTTCTCATGTAGCGGTGATTATCTATATACCCGCGCTAATCATGTCGGAGCTAATGGGAGTGCCGCTCAAGTTTTCAATTCTAGCCATGGGTTTATTAACGGCTGTCTATACCAGTCTAGGCGGCATCAAGGCGGTAATATGGACTGACACAATCCAAGTTGGCACCATTGTTCTGGGATTCACGGTTCTAGCAACTTCGGCCCTGAGAAATATTCCGGGTGGCATCCATGAGGTCTTGTCTGTGGGGCTAGCCTATGGGAAATTTCATTTGTTTGATTTTTCTTTGAATGTGGACAAAGTGGATAATTTCTGGGCCCTTCTAATAGGTGGGACCCTCCTGTCAGTACAGGCCATGAGCACTGACCAAGCCGTTTTACAAAAATACTTTACGACCAAGTCTAGCAAGGAAACAAGCAAGTCACTGTTATTTTACGGTATCGTAGTAGTCCCGATGATTACTTTATTGTCTCTTCTGGGAGTTGTCTTGTTCGTCTTCTACTCTTATCATCCGGAACTGAAAGCCACCCTTCGCAATCCGGACACAGTCGTTGCTCACTATGCCGCAAATATGTTGCCACACGGACTGGCTGGCCTGTTGGTAGCTTCCATCTTTGCTGGGTCGATGTCGACGGTGAGTGCCAGCATAAACGCTCTGGCGACGTCTTCAGTAGTGGATGTTTATCAACGCCTCTTTCAAAGGGGTCGCCCAGACGCCCATTACACGTTCGCCAGTCGGTGTGCCACCTTTTTGTGGGGAGCAGCGGCGACAGTGGGCGCATTCTATGCTGATCGTCTGGGCACGTTAAATCTGGCTTTTTTGAAGATCCAGAGCTTGATGGGTGGAGTGATCCTTGGAATATTCTTGCTCGGCGTTCTTAGTAACCGAACTACTAACACGGGGGTGGTGGTAGGGACACTGGTCGGTTTCTTGACGGTTGTCTACGTCGCTTTTTATACTCCTGCTTCGCTGTATTGGTTCTGCGTTGTCGGTTGCATCACTGTCGTTATAGTCGGCCTATCGTATAGCGAAGTATTTCCTCAAAGGACGCCCAAGAAAGTTGTGGGTGCTAGCTCGTAAACGTGCCGAGAACGTCGTACCTCCAGCACAAACGAATTTAGGAGACCTTCAGGCCGCCAAAACTCTGAATGGCATCCTGGAAACCGCGCACCAGCAATGCGTGGTCACTGCCACATGTAACCATCCGGGCTCCTCGGTCCAGCGCCTCCTGTGCAGCCTTCGGTGTTCGGGTGGGGATTCCCCACCATTTCCCGGCCTTGCTCGCGGCTGCAGCGACCCGGTCGATAGCCCTTTGGACCTTGGGATGTTCGAACTGCATCGGTACTCCGTAACTAATGGTCAGATCTCCCGGACCTACAAATAACAGGTCCACTCCTGGCGTGGCCGCAATTTCCTCTACGCAATCTACAGCTTCTACGTCCTCGATTTGAAGGACCAAAAACACTTCTCGATTTGCGTGCTCCAAATGCTGTAGAGAATCTGCTAACATGTAGTCAGCGTCAGCTCCGGAACCATCAAATCCGCGCCTGCCCGCAGGAGGAAATCGCGTCCACTCGACCCACTGACGTGCCTCAGCAGCGCTGCAGCAATGAGGAACCATAATGCCATTGGCACCCGACTCCAGGTTACGCATCGGACTCGAATAGCCTGTCTTAAGAATTCGCGTCATGAGATCAATTCTTGTAGAGCGACACGCCAAGGCAATGGGAGGAACGATCTCATACCCAAAAGGACGATGCTCCATATCCAACCAAATCGCATCGAAACCTAGCTTTCCGATGACTTCACTAAGCCAAGGCTCGGTTACGCGGCTGACAGTTGCCACGCGCACGAAATCACCACTGCGCAACTTCTGTAGAACTCTACTATTAATCATTTTGCCTTGCGCTTGCTTTTGGTCCGTTAACATATAACGCCACGCCCAACTGGGCCGTTTCTATCGCTGCCTCTCGTCTCCGCATACGGCTAAGAGATCTTTTAAACGCTGAATATATTTGTTACTTTCTACTCAGTTGGATCGGACCCACTTCGCTTTCCCATTACCCCGAACTTCGGAGCGGTCGCACGAAGTCCTCGGTGTAAATGCTGCCAGCTAGGTACGAATGCAGGGGCGGCTGGAGGGTGAGGGTCTCCTTATACTTCCAATTGTCTCCAGCCTTCAGCGGTCCCGCTCTCAGTACGTTGTATATTGTAAAAATCGTCCCGTCACCAAGCTGCACTGAGCTGGGATAGCCGACGAGGCCCGGCAGGGTGTCGTCGCGAATGATCTTCTCATTGTCTATATCCCATGTCTCGCCTTGATCCCGGCTCAGCACCGCGCGATATCCATCCGGGTAGCCAGCATAGCGATAGGTACACAAGAGATTGCCGCTCTTCAAATGCAGAAGATGCGCCGGGCTTCCCGGTATTTTGGTCGGTACGGGAGTGGTCCACGTTCTTCCTCCATCGTCGGAGTAGCTCCGATACAGATGTGCCGCTCCCTCGCTCCGGATCATCGCCAGAATACGGCCGTTGGGTAAGAGGAGGAGGTCTGTTTCATTGAAGCCCTGTTTACCGGACGGATCGTACGCCAACGGGATCAATCGCCAACTATTGCCTCGATCTTCTGAGCGAAGGATATAAGTTCCGTCGGAATACCAGGAGCGGCGACTTCCATCTCCCTTGATCTGCCCGTAGATCGGCCCTAGAACCGTACCATCCGGTAGAACCACTCCCCTTCGGAACCACCCGACAACCCGCGAAAACTTAGGGAGTCCCTCAATGGGTTTCGTTTTCCAAGTGGCACCACCATCCGACGAGATGGTCACGACCAGGGGACGAGCATGAGTTGCCACCACGCCCGCCGGCAGCCACGGCCCTTGCTTATCGAAAACCACCAGCCCTTCTGCTTTCAACCTCTCTGTAAAGGATGCTGGCCAAAGGTCCCAACCAAAGGTACCATCAGGATGCCAAAGATGTCCGATCCCGAGCTTCTCTAGCCTTTCCTTTTGCGCTTCGCCGGGAAGCACATCTTCGACGACGTTGATCAAAGTACCATCAGGCAGACGCACCGGCCATGCATTTGTGCACATCTGGCTACGATCCGACCACCGCGGATCCAGTCCAACGTCCTCAAGTGGAGTCTGGTGCCATGACTTACCTCCGTTGCTAAGAGAAAGGAAAACCCACTCTGCATGCGCGGAGTAAAAGTCATCGATCACCCCGTCTTCACTTTGCTCCTGAAACCCAATTAATAGCTCACCGCTTTCTCGACGGATCAGCGGAAGGCCGTAAGACGTGCTGCTCCAGCCAGGGCGATCATAGATCGTTACATCTACCTTCCAGGCTTCGCCCTGTAACTTTTGTGGATCCGATAGCGCAGCCGCACGGCCACTCAACCCCGTCGCCGATACAACTCCAGCAGTTCCCACGAGCTGAAGCAAGGAACGTCTGTTCATCTCTGCACCTCGATCAAGGCCGAAGAACCTGTGACGATATGAAAGGGACTTTTATTCTTCCCTGCAACGACTAAGGCGACAACTTAAGACAACGAAGGACAAATAAATCTCTCAGAATATTAGCAACTCGCGGGCTCGTCCGCCTACAGTCTTTCAATAAAGAATGCAAGTTCTGTCCATAACACCGGACACGTAAAATTCTGTGATGCGGTATGCAGCCGCCAAAAGCGCATCGTCCAGAGTATTGGATGCAAGTGCGATTTCTTATTGACGAACCAGTTGCAGCTATGACCAACTATCTTTAGTTTCGGTGCAGTGGTCTGCCTGCCCTGCCGACCATATCGTCGCGTAAGCGGGGCGACGAACAAGCGCGGCGCATCCCGAACAGCACTATCGAGATGATGAGCCTACGTGCCTCGGTTCGAAGGTACGGCGTTTTTTCTCTTCGGGAGGGTCACAACTCGACGTCAACAAAGTTAAATCAAGGGAAGGAATTTGTCGTTGGTTAGCACAGGTGACAGGACGAGTGAATCTGGATAGGATGTCCGAACAAACTAACGGACGAGGCA
>Ga0207416_1001605_pt1 | contig 28695 bp, 26 predicted proteins | sample PaiPotPPM11metaG_FD_184107 | JGI IMG/M metagenome (GOLD analysis project Ga0207416, IMG submission 184107) | Iron sulfur acid spring bacterial and archeal communities from Banff, Canada, to study Microbial Dark Matter (Phase II) - Paint Pots PPM... ... | reverse complement strand
TGATCGTTGCGCTAGAGCGCTCGCTTGCCGAGCAGCGCGACAGCCTGACCGTTGCGGCGGCGGATGAGCTCGAGGACGAGGACGATCGGCAAAAGACAGCTGCGACAACGGCCGTTCTCGAAGACGCCAAGCCAAAGGCGGCCGCTGCCCTTCGTCTGCCGCAGATACGGAGGGCGCTCGGCGCGCGCCCCGCGCTCAGCTTCACGAGCGGGCCGGTTTCGGAATCCGTCAGCCGCGCGCCCGACGTCACGATCGCGCTGCCCTGCGAACCCGCACCCGCGTACGGGCGCAGCATCGAAAAATTCGTCCAAGATGTGCGCCGCCGCATCACCGCCGGCGAACGAGTCGCGGTGATCTCGGTCGCGCACCGGCGCATCCGCGAGGTGCTCGGCGAGGCCGATGTCGCGGTGTCCGACGAGCGCGGCGGCCGGCTGCTCGTCGGCGAGGGCATCATCGACGCAGGCTTTGCGCTGCCCGAGCTTCACTTAGTCGTACTGGGCGACGCAGAACTCTTCGGGCACCCGGCGCGGCGTCACAAAATCGTGGCCGCGAAAGAAGGTGTCCCCGCCGCGACGACCGACCTCAAAGTCGGCCAGTACCTGGTCCACGCGCATCACGGTATCGGGCAATATCACGGCCTCGAACATCTCGAAATCGCGGCTGCCGCACGCGATTTTCTCGTTCTCAAGTACGCGGGCAACGATCGGCTCTACGTCCCGGTCGACCACATGCACCTGGTACGCACCTACGTCGCGACCGACGCCGCACCGCCGCGCCTTTCGAAGATGGGCGGCAGCGACTGGGCACGCACGCGCGCGCGAGTCCGCGAGGCCGTCGACAAGATCGCCGCCGGTCTGATCAAGCTGTACGCCGCGCGGGAACTCGCGCAGGGCCACGTGTTCGCGCCCGACGCGCCGTGGCAGGCCGAGCTTGAAGAGTCGTTCCCCTACGACGAAACGCCCGATCAGCGCGCAGCGATCGGCGCGATCAAGGCGGACATGGAGCGAGCTCGACCCATGGACCGGCTGGTGTGCGGCGACGTCGGCTACGGAAAAACCGAAGTTGCCGTGCGCGCCGCGTTCAAGGCCATTATGGATCGCACGCAGGTGGCGGTGCTCGCGCCGACGACCGTGCTGGCCGCGCAACACGCGCGGACCTTCGCCGAGCGCTTCGCCGCGTTTCCCGTGAAGATGGGCGTGCTCTCCCGGCTGCGTTCGAAGGCTGAAGCGCGCGCTACGCTGCGCGCCCTGGCCGACGGCAGCCTCGATCTCGTCATCGGCACGCACCGGCTGCTTCAGAAGGACGTCGTCTTTTACCGCCTCGGCCTCGTCGTCGTCGACGAAGAGCAGCGCTTCGGAGTCGCCCACAAAGAGAGGCTCAAGCAGCTGCGCGCGACGGTCGACGTGCTCACCTTGTCGGCGACGCCGATCCCGCGCACGCTTCACATGGCGATGGCGGGCTTGCGCGATCTCTCGCTCATTCAAACCGCGCCCGAAAATCGGCTGGCCGTGAAGACCGTCGTCGCGCCGACCAGCGACGCGCTCATCCAATCCGCGATCGCGGCCGAGCTCGAGCGGGGCGGCCAAGTCTATTTCGTGCACAATCGGATTGAGACGATCGGCGGCGTCGCCGCCGCGGTGCAGGCTCTCGTGCCGCGCGCGCGCGTGCGCTACGCTCACGGCCAGCTGGCGCCGGACGAACTCGAGGAGCTCATGCTGGCGTTCGTGCAAGGCGAATTCGACGTGCTCGTGTCGACGACGATCATCGAGAACGGCCTCGATATCCCCAACGTCAACACGATCGTCGTCAACAATGCCGAGCGCCTCGGGCTTGCGCAGCTCTATCAGCTGCGCGGCCGGGTGGGCCGCGGCGCGCACCAGGCGTACGCGTATTTGCTGTACCAGCCGCACCGCGCGATGACGGAAACGGCGCGCTCGCGGTTGTCGGCCATCCGCGAATTCTCCCACCTGGGCAGCGGCCTGCGGCTCGCGATGCGCGATCTGGAGATCCGCGGCGCGGGCAATCTGCTGGGCAGGGATCAAAGCGGCTTCATCGCGACCGTCGGCTTCGACGAGTATTGCCGAATATTGCACGAAGCGGTTGCGTCCGCCAACGGACAACCCGTCGCAACCGACGGGCGGCCGCCGACGCTCGACGTGCGGCGCAGCGCATACATTCCGGATGCCTACGTCGAGGCGCGCAATGAAAAGATCGCGTTCTACCAGCGCCTCGCCGGCGCGCGCCGGCTCGCGGACGTCGACGCGGTTGGCGAGGAATTGCGCGACCGTTTCGGGCCGCTGCCGCAAGCAACGGCGACGCTGCTCGAATTGGCGCGCATGCGAGTAGTCGCAAGCGCCAAAGGAGTCGAAAAACTTGCGCTCGAAGGCCGCCGACTGACGCTCGAAGTCGGACGACGGTTTTCCTTATCCGAACAGGCTATCGCGGCGCTGACCGCAATCACCCGAGGGAATTTCCGTTTCACCCACAGCGCGATCATCGCCCAGCTGCCGGCGGACGAAAGCCGCGGCGGCGATGATGGCCTCGCGGCCGTGCGCGAGATCATCGCAGCATTGTAGCGCCTTAAAGGAGGAAGAATGAAGCCCAGGTTTGCGACGCTCGCACTCATCGCGGCCGCGCTCGGCGGGGCGCTGGTGCTGACGGGCTGCGGAGAAAGCCGAACCATTGCGACCGTAAACGGTCAAAAGATCACCAAGGGCGAGCTCGATGCGAAGCTCGAGGCGCAAAACGGCAAGCAGGCGCTCCAGCAGATGGTGCAGCAAGCGCTCGTGTTTCAGTACGCCAAGCAGCACAACATCAATGTGACGGACGACGACGTGAACAAACAGCTCGCCACGATCGAGCAGCGCTTTCCGGCCGGCCAGTTCGAAACGATTCTCAAGAATCAGGGCATGACGCTCGACGATGCGAAAAACGTCGTGCGCGAGCAGCTGATCGTCAAGCGGGCGGTCGATCAGAACATTACGGTCAGCGATGCACAGATCAAGGATTACTTCGCGAAGAACCACGCGCAGTTCGATCAGCCCAAGCAGGTGCGGGCGCGTCACATCCTCGTCAAGACGAAGGCCGAGGCGGACAGCATCGAGGCACAACTGAAAAGCGGCGCGGATTTCGCCACCCTGGCGAAAAAATATTCGATGGATCCGGGATCGAAGGACAAGGGCGGAGAGCTCGGCTTCTTCGGGCCGGGCCAGATGGTAAAATCGTTCCAAGACGTCGCGTTTGCAATGAAGCCCGGCCAGATCAGCCAACCGGTGCAGACGCCGTTCGGCTGGCACATCATCCAGGTGGAAGAGGTCAGGCCGGCGGTCACCGCATCGCTCGCGAACGCTCACGACAAGGCGCGCGATCAGCTGATGGCGGTGCAGGAACAGCAGCTGATTCCGCAGTTCATGCAGACGCTGCAGTCGGGTGCCAAGATCGATATCAGCGACGCGCAATACGCCGGCCTGTTTCCGTCGCCGGCGCCGGCGGGCGCGAGCGCGCCACCGACAAAATAGCGCGCGTGCTCGTCGAATAAAGGCGCGGGCCGGGCCCGCGCCCAAGTTTTTTCACGTGACCACGCTGGCGATAGTCGGGCTCGGTCCGAGCGACTCGTCCCTCCTCACGCTCGGCGCCATCGCGCGCCTGCAAAAAGCTCCGCGCGTCGTCCTGTGCGCCGCTGCGCCCGCGCTCGCCCAGTATTTGCGGGCGCGCGGCATCAACGTGGTTCCCGCCCCGATCGACGGACCCGCGCTCCTGCGCGGCGTTCCCCAAGCGGTTGCCGGCGCCGTCGACTTTGCGCGCGCCGGCGATGCCGCACTCGGCGTGCCGGGTCATCCGCTGCTCGATTTTCCCGGCCTGGGGCACCTGCTGCGCGCCCTGGAACGCTCCGGCGTCGCGGTCGAACTCGAGCCCGGCATGCCGCGCGCCGCTCTGTCGGCAGCCACGGCCGCGCCGCTGCTCGAGCTGCCGCCCGTTGCCGTGCAGCACACCTGGGAGGAGCTCGTCGAGATCATGACGCGCCTGCGCGCTTGCTGCCCGTGGGATCGCGAGCAGACGCACGAAACGCTGCTGCCGTATCTCGTCGAAGAAGCGCATGAGGTAGTCGAGGCGGTCGATGAGGCCGATCGTCAAAAATTATGCGACGAGCTGGGCGACCTCTTGCTGCAAATCGTGTTCCATTCGCAGATCGCCGCGGAACAGGGCCGCTTTTCCATCGCCGACGTCATCAACGCGCTCGCCGAAAAGATGATCCGCCGCCACCCGCACGTGTTCGGCGACGCGAGCATTTCGACGACCCAAGAACAAATGAAATCCTGGGAGCTGATCAAGACGCAGGAGGGCGCGCATCGCGCTCGCGAGTCCCTGTTGGACGGCATCCCGAAGAGCCTGCCGGCGCTGCTTGGAGCGCAGCGCATCCAGGAAAAGGCCGCGACGGTCGGCTTCGACTGGCCGAAGACTCACGGCGTGATCGAAAAGGTCGCCGAAGAGATCGAGGAGCTAAAAACGGCGGCCGGCAGCGGCGAGCGCGATCATATCCGCGACGAGCTGGGCGACGTGTTGTTTACGATCGTGAATCTGGCTCGCCGGCTCGGCGTCGATGCGGAGGCCGCGCTGCGCCGCGCGAACGAAAAATTCCGCCGGCGCTTCGCCGCCATGGAACGCATGGCGGGCGGCGGAGCGGTGGCACTTTCGAACCACACGCTCGACGATTTGGACGTGCTCTGGAAGCGAGCGAAGGAGCATGAGGCTGGACAAGTTTCTTAAAGTCGCCCGGCTCGCGAAGCGGCGCACCGAGGCCAAGGCGGCGCTCGACGCCGGCCGGATCGAGCGCGCGGGGCGGCCGCTGAAGGCATCGCATCAGGTGCGGGTCGGCGACGAACTCCTCATTCATTTCGCGACGCGCGACGTGCGAGTGCGGGTCGACGCCGTGCCGGATCGGCCCGGCCCGAAAACAAAACCTGAAAGCTTGTACACCGTGCTCGCAAACGACGCATGAGCCGATCGCTCACCATCGGATTTTTCACCGATACGTATCTGCCCGAAGTGAACGGCGTCGTTACGTCGCTTCAGTCGGCGACCAAAGCGCTGCGGCGCCGCGGCCACCGCGTCATCATCGTGGCGCCGTCAAACGCGAGTCCGGTCGAAGACGATCCGGATGTTTTCCGATTTCGCTCGACGCCGTTTCCCTTCTATCCGCAGTTTCGCATGGCATTCCCGCTGCCGGGCCGCGTCCTCGCTACCCTGCCGCGCATGCCGTTCGACGTCATCCACGCACACTCGCTCTTCTTCATCTCCTGCCTGGGCGCGTATCTCGCTCAAGCGCGCCGCATCCCGCTCGCGCTGACCTACCACACGCGGCTCGCCGAATACGCGCACTATCTGCCGGTGCACCATCGCATCACGGGACCGCAGGTGGTCTGGTTATCGCGCGAGTTTGCCAACCGCTGCGATTTCGTCGTCGCGCCGACGCAAGAGATCGCCAAGCTGCTCCGCTCCTACGGCGTCGAAACCAAGCTTGAGATCGTGCCGACCGGCGTCGACATGGAAGTCTTCCGCGCCGAACCCGAAGCGGCGGACGACTTTCGCGCGCGCCACGACGGGCCGATCGCACTGTTCGCCGGCCGCCTCAGCACCGAGAAAAACATCGGCTTGCTGATCGACGCGTTCGCGGGGGTGCGGCGGCGCGGCGTGCGCGCAACGCTGGTCATCGCCGGAGAAGGCCCGCAGGAAGCCGGGCTGCGCGCACGCGTCGCAGAGCTTGCGCTTCAGGACTGCGTCGTCTTCACCGGCGCAGTCGCGCCGGCGCAGCTCGGCGCGCTGTATCGCGCCGCGGATGCGTTCGTCTTCCCATCCACGTCGGAAACCCAGGGCCTCGTTCTCATCGAAGCGATGGCGCACGGCGTACCGGTCGTGGCCGTCGACTGTCCGGTGTCGCGCGAGGTGGTTCGCGGCGCTGCCGGGCTGCTTGTGGAGCGATCGCCCGACGCACTGGCTGCCGGCATCGTCTCGCTGCTCGCCGCGCCCTCCGACGAGCGCGCGCGCCGCCGAGCTGCGGCGCTCGCCGCCGCCGCACCGTTTTCGAGCGACGCGATCGCCGAACGCCTGGAGCTGTGCTACCAGCGCGCGTTGGACGGCGCCGCCGCCCGCGCGTGACCGCCTTTTCGGGCGACGCGAAAGATGAAATCGCCGGCGCTGCCTTCGAGAACCCCTGCTGCCCGGCGGCGTTCTGGCGCGCCGTCAGCGCGTTTGCCGGGTCGCGCTCCGGCAAGCGGCCGTCTTTCGATGACCGCCGATCAGCAGCGCTGGCGTTTCGACGCACCTCCGCCGCGCGCGCCGCATTGCGCGCGGCAAAAGCAATCGGTGTTTGGGCCGCGCTGAAAAAACCGCGCGACGCGCAGCACCGCACCAAGCGGCTGGAGATCGTCGCGGATGCGCCGCCGCAGCGACAGGCTCGTCGCGCGCTCGGCCGCGCGTGCTGTCGACGGGCGTTTGTCCGCGGCGCGTTCCTGGCATGCGGTTCCGTCGAGGATCCTCGGCGCGGCTACCACTTGGAGTTCGCCTGCGCGGACGACGACGGCGCGCGCTCCTTGAGCGGCACGCTCGCAGCGCTCGGCATCGATGCGGGCGTCAGCCGGCGGCGCGGTCGGCCGCTCGTCTACGTAAAAGGCTCGTCGGCGGTGGTCGATCTCCTGGGTCAGATGGCAGCGAGCCGGGCGGTGCTCGCATTCGACGACGTGCTGGCGGTGCGCGCCACCAAGAACGCGATCCGCCGCAAGGTGAACTGCGAGCTCGCGAACGCGGCGCGCGCCGCGAGTTCGGCCGCGCGCCAGCGCGAGGCGGCGCTGCGGCTCGTCAATTCGGCCGGTTTGGCACGCTTGGCGGCCGGCACGCGCGAAGCGATCCGGCTGCGCATCGCGCATCCCGAGCGCAGCCTCGGCGAGCTCGGCGCGCTTGCGCGCCCGCCGGTCACCAAGACGACGATGGCGTACCGGCTGCGTTGTTTAGAACGCCTCGTTCGGTCCGGCAGCGCCGGTGAGCGCAGCACGTTCAGTCGCAAACGCCGCCGAATCGCGGCGGAACGGTCGCGTCGAAAACAGAACGCTTGATGCCCGTGCGGCCGCTACGCGCCGCTCGCTGCCGACGTCGGAGCGGAGGTTTTTTTGGTGGGTTCTCGCATTGCGATCAACGGTTTCGGGCGCATCGGCCGTCAGTGTTTGCGTGCGCTGTTCGAGCGCCATCCGGACATCGATCTCGCCGCCGTCAACGACCTGGGCGACGTCAAGACGATGGCCCATCTTTTCAAGCACGATTCCAACTACGGAAATTATCCCGGCACGGTCACGCACGGTGCCGACAGCTTGACCATCGACGGCCGCACGATCAAACTGTTCGCCGAGCGAGATCCGGGCAAGCTGCCGTGGCAGGACCTCGGCATCGACCTGGTCATCGAGTCCACCGGTTTGTTCACCGACGCGGCGAAAGCCAAGGCGCACCTCGACGCCGGCGCCCGGCGGCTGATCATCTCGGCCCCCGCCAAGGGCGACGACATCACGATCTGCCTCGGAGTCAATGAAGAGAAGTTCGACCCGGCCAAGCACAGGATCATCTCGAACGCGTCCTGCACGACCAACTGCCTCGCGCCGCTCGTGAAGGTGCTCAACGACGAGCTCGTGATCACCGGCGGCACGATGACGACCATCCATTCGTACACCAACGATCAGCGCATCCTCGATTATCCGCACGAAGACTTGCGCCGCGCTCGCGCCGCCGCGCTCAACATCATCCCCACGTCGACCGGCGCGGCGCGCGCCCTGCATCTCGTCATTCCCGAAATCAAAGGCAAGCTCGACGGGTTCGCGCTTCGCGTGCCGACCCCGACGGTGTCGATCGTCGATCTCGTGGTCGCGGTGGAAAAAGCGACGTCGAAAGACGCCGTCAATGGGCTGTTTCACACGTATGCGAGCGGCCGCATGAAAGACATTCTCGGCGTATCCGACGAGCCGCTGGTATCGATGGACTATAAAGGCGACCCGCGCTCGTCGATCGTCGACGCGGCGTCGACCATGGTCGTCGGCGGCAAGCTCGTCAAGGTCGTGTCGTGGTACGATAACGAGTGGGGTTACTCGTGCCGGCTCGCCGATCTCTGTGCCTACGTGCTCGATAAAGAAAAAGTTTCGGTGTGAGCATCGCGCTGCTGACCGACGACGTCGAGGTCGAAGGCAAGCGCGTGCTCGTCCGCGAGGATCTCAACGTCCCGCTTGAAGACGGGCGCGTCGCAGATGACACCCGGATCCGCGCCACCGCCCCGACGCTGCTCGATTTGAGCGAGCGCGGCGCGCGCGTCGTGGTGATGTCGCATCTCGGCCGGCCCGACGGAACGATCGTGGAAAGCCTGCGGATGGCGCCCCTGGCGCCGCAGCTCGCGCGGGCGCTCGGCCGCGAGATAAAAACCTGCCCCGATTGCGTCGGCCCGGCGGCCGAAGCGGCGGTCGGCGCGCTGCGCGATGGCGAGATCCTGCTGCTCGAAAACCTGCGCTTTCATCCGGAGGAGGAAAAAAATGATCCGGCGTTCGCGCAAGCGCTCGCCCGGCTGGGCGACATCTACGTTGACGATGCCTTCGGCACCGCGCATCGCGCCCACGCTTCGACGGTCGGCATTGCGAAGCTCCTGCCCGCCTACATGGGGCCGTTGATGGCGACCGAATTGGAAATCCTCGACGCCGTCTTGAATCGCCCGCAGCGCCCGTTTGTCGCCGTGCTCGGCGGCGCGAAGGTCGCCGACAAGCTCGGAGTGATCGATCGCTTGTTGAAGCTGTGCGATCGCATCGTGGTCGGCGGCGGCATGGCGAACACGCTGTTGGCGGCGCAGGGGCGTGACGTCGGAAAGTCGCTGCGCGATCGGGATCTCGGGCCGGCGAAAAAGATCGTCGCCGAAACGGAGCAGGGGGAGGCTCGCGCGCGCCTGGATCTGCCGGTCGACGCGGTCGTCGCGAAAGGTCTGTCGGACGAAAGCGACGCGCGCGAGGTGAACATTTCCGAAGTCGCGCCGGACGACATGATCCTCGACATCGGCATCGACACCGCGAAGCATTTTCGCGGCGTGATTCTCGAAGCCAAGACGGTGTTGTGGAACGGCCCGATGGGCGTGTTCGAGCACGATGCGTTCGGCGCCGGCACCGAGGCCGTCGGCCAAGCGATCGTCGATTCCGGGGCGTATTCGATCGCGGGCGGCGGCGACACGGCAGCCGCCGCGGCGAAGTTCGGCTTCACCGACAAGCTGACGCACGTTTCGACCGGCGGCGGCGCCACGCTCGAGTATCTCGAAGGCAAGGAGCTGCCCGGCGTCGCCGCGCTGCGGAGCGCCGGTCCTCATTGACGCACCGCAGGCCCCTGTTCGCGGCCAACTGGAAGATGTACAAGACGCCCGACCAGGCCCGGGCCTTTGTCCGTGCGTTTCGCGAACCGGCAAGCGCGCTGGCGCAGCGCGCGGCGATCGCACTGCTCGTGCCGTTCACCGACCTCGCGGCCGTGCGCGCGGAACTGGAAGGCTCGCCCATCGCTTTCGGCGCCCAGGACTGCTTCTGGGAACGCCAGGGTGCGTTCACCGGCGAAGTCAGCGCCGCGATGCTCGGCGCGATCGGCGCCCGATATTGCATCGTCGGGCACTCCGAGCGGCGTCGGCTGTTCGGTGAAACCGACGAGACGGTGGCCAAAAAAGTGAGCGCGCTGCTCGACGCGGGCGTGACGCCGATCGTGTGCGTCGGCGAGTCGCTTGCCGAAAAGCAAGCCGGCCGCACACGCGAACGCATCGAATCGCAGGTCGCAAACGGCCTCGGGCATCTGTCGGCCGCACAGCGCGCGGCGCTCGTCGTTGCGTACGAGCCCGTCTGGGCCATCGGCAGCGGTTTGGCGGATCAGCCCGAAACGGCGGACGCCACGATCGCGTTTTTGCGCTCCTGCGCCGCCGGCCTGAACGAGGCAACGGTGTTGTACGGCGGCTCCATGAAGGCCGATAACGCGTGGCCGTTTTGCTGCCGGGAGGGCATCGACGGAGGACTCGTGGGTTCCGCGAGCCTCGATCCGGCGGGCTTTATCGAGTTGGTTCGCAACGGCCTCGAGAACACGAATGCCGGATAGCGAACCGCGCTTGCCGGTCGTCCTCTGCGTGCTCGACGGCTTCGGCATTTCCGCGCAGCTCAGGGGCAACGCCATCGCCGCCGCGCGAATGCCCAACTATCGGGCGCTCGCCGCGAAGTATCCGTACGCCGAGATCGGCGCGGGCGGCGAAGCGGTTGGATTGCCGCCCGGCCAGCAGGGCAACAGCGAGGTCGGCCATTTGAATCTCGGCGCAGGCCGAGTGGTATACCAAAACATCACGCGCATCGACGCCGCCATCGACGACGGCTCGTTCGCGAAGAATCCGGTCTTGAACCAGTGCTTTGCCCACGTGGCGCGGACCGGAGGAACGTTGCATCTGCTCGGGCTGGTGTCGCCCGGCGGCGTGCACTCGTCCATGAAACATCTTGATGCGCTGCTCGATGCCGCCGGCGCACGCGGCGCGCGCACGCGGGTTGCCGCCTTTTTGGACGGTCGCGATACGCCGCCGCGCAGCGCCGGGCCGTATCTCGAGCACGTCGAGCAGCGCTGCGCAAAAAGCGGCGACGCCGCGATTTCGATGATCTGCGGGCGCTGGTCGGCGATGGATCGCGACAAACGCTGGGAACGCACGCGCATGGCCTACGACGCGCTCGTTCGCGGCAAGGCGCGCAGCGCGCCGAACGCAGCGCGCGCGCTCGAGGAGGCATACGCGCGCGACGAGAGCGACGAGTTCGTGGCGCCGACGATCGTCGGACAAGCGCAGCCGATCGTGAAGAGCGGCGATGCCTGCTTCTTCTTCAATTTCCGGCCGGACCGCGCTCGGCAGCTGACGCGCGCGTTTTCGCAGCGGGATTTCTCCGAGTTTCCGGTCGAGCGCTTCGACGATCTGCTGTTCGCGACGCTGACCGAATACGACGAGACCTTTGAAAACCCGGTGATGTTCGACCGTGTCTTCGAAAACTGGACCCTCGGCGAGGTGGTGTCGGCGGCGCAGCTCGCTCAAGCGCGGCTGGCGGAGACCGAAAAGTACGCGCACGTCACCTACTTTTTTTCGGGCGGCCGCGAGGAGCCGTTTCCGCTCGAAGATCGCATTCTCGTGCCGTCGGCGCGCGAAGTCGGCACGTACGACAAAAAGCCGGAAATGCGCGCCCGCGAGATTACGGACAAGGCGCTCGAGGCGCTGGCGAGCGGCAAATACGCGCTCGTGGTGATGAACTACGCGAACCCCGACATGGTGGGCCATACGGGAAAATGGGATGCGATCGTCACGGCGCTGGAAGTCGTGGACGAATGCCTTGGCCGCCTCGAGCGGGCGGTGCTCGCGGCGGGCGCTACGCTGCTGCTGACTGCCGATCACGGCAACGCCGAAGCGAAAATCGATCTCGCCACCGGTAAAGAGCTGACGGCTCACACCGCCAACCCCGTCCCCCTTATCCTGGTGAGCGCTGACGCCCGCGCAACGCTCGCGACCGGCGGAAAGCTCGCGGATGTCGCGCCTACGATCTGCGCGTTGATGCGGTTGCCGCAGCCCGCCGTCATGACGGGCCGTTGCCTGCTCGTCCGCTAGGGGTGCGAGAGGCGCACGCGAGGCGCTCTCTCGCGTTCACATTCCGGTAACAAGCACCTAGCGTTGCGATAACTCCGGCGGCGTATCGTGGCCGCCATGAACGCACCCGATGCTCTCGCCAGCGCCGCACTCGGCATGCGCGCGCAGGCCGATCGCCTTGACGTCATCGCCGAGAACCTCGCCAACGCTTCCACCGTCGGGTACCGCGCCCGTCGCTGCGCGGCTCAAGCTTTCGACGGCAGGCTGCGGTCCGAGATCTTGGTTTCCGATTCACAAGGCCCGCTGCGACGGACGGACGTGCCGACCGATCTGGCGCTGGTCGGGCCGGGATTTTTCGCCGTGCAGACGCCCGGCGGCGTGTCGCATACGCGCGACGGGCGGCTGTCGGTCGGTCCCGACGGTTTCTTGTGCGATGCGCGCGGCAACCACGTGCTGGGCTCGCTTGGGCCCGCGCGCTTTCCGCGCGGCGCCCACGTCGAACCGGATGGCCGGATCGTGTGCGGCGGCCGCGTCGTCGATCGGCTGCGCATCGTCGTCCCCGCGGGTGCCGGCTTCGAGCGCGCGCGAGCCGTCGTTCGGGCCGGTTTTCTCGAAGACTCGGGCGTCGATCCCATTGCCGAGATGACCGAATTGGTCGCCGCCGAGCGCGCGTACGAAGCCAACCAGAAGACCGCTCAGCGCGCGGACGAATCGCTGCGCCGCGCGGTTACCGACGTGCCGGCGGTGCGCCCGTGAACCGCGCGCTCGCGGCCGGCGCCGCGGGGATGGCGGTGCAGCAGGCGATTCTCGATTCCATTTCAGCCAATTTGGCCAATATCGACACCCCGGGCTTTCGTGCGGCTCGGCCGGATTTCGCCGCGTTGATTGCGCCGGACGGCCGAGCCATGACTGCCGTGGCCGAGCCTACGCGCCGGTTGTTCTCCCAAGGGCGTCTCGATGCCACCGGCGGCGAGTACGATCTCGGCATCGAAGGCGGCGGCCTCTTCGAAGTCATCGCACGCGGCGGAAAAACTGCTTACACCCGGGCTGGAAATTTCGCGCCGGCCGCCGACGGGCGCCTCGTCTTGCCGAACGGCGCAGCCCTCGCGGGCGTCCGCTTGCCGCACGGCACGACCGCGCTGACGGTGTCGAGCGGCGGCATCGTCCGCGCGGTGGTGGCCGGCAAACGCGGCTCGCTGCGCGCCGGGCAAATTCGATTGTGCGGGTTTTCCGACGAAGGTGCGCTCGCGCTTGGCACGGATGGGCTGTTCAGCGCGCCGCCCGGCTCGGGGCGCCCGGTTTGCGGCTTGCCCGGCAGTTTCGGATTCGGCCGCATCAAGCAGCGTTACCTCGAACGCGCGAACGTCAGCGTCGTTGCCGCGATGATGGCCGTGCTGGCGGCGCAGCGCGCGTACGAAGCGAACGCGAAGAGCGTGCAGGCGGCAGACGAGATGCTGCGGCTCGCCAACAATCTCGAGCGCAACTAGTGCCGTGACCGCGCTGGCCCAAGCCTGCCGTCAATTCGAAGGCGTGGTCCTGCAGCAAGTGCTCGAAAGCGCGGGTTTCGGCCGCATCGCACGGACCGGCGCTGACAGCGGTGAGGACGATCCGGCCGGCGGCGCCGAGCAAGACGGCGTCTTTCAATCGCTGGTTGTGGAATCGCTGGCGGATGCGCTCGCGCGCTCGGGCGGCGTCGGTCTCGCGCGAGAACTCGAGCGGGCGCTGGCGAGCGCTCGGTCGTGACGCCGAAGCCGCGCGACCTTGAATCGCTCGCGCTCGTTTATGCAGCGACCCGCGCAGCGCGGGATCGCAACGCCTTGTGCGAAGCCGCACTGCCGCTGGTGCGCCGCATCGCCTCGCTCATCATCCGGCGCTTGCCTGCGCATTTTTCCATCGACGATCTCGTCGGTGACGGCAGCATCGGCCTGCTGCGGGCCATGGATCGATTCGACCCGGCGTACGGCGTGCAATTCGAGACCTGGGCGTCGCGCATCGTTCGCGGCCAAATGCTCAATGGCTTGCGCCGCATGGACGTGGTGCCCGAGCGCGTTCGCCGCGACGCGCGCAGCCTCGACAGCGCGCGCTGGCGGCTCGCTCAAGCATCGGGCGGTGCTCCAAACGATCGCAAGGCCGCCGAGAGCGCTGGACTTTCCGCGCAAAAGCTCGAGGCGGTCCAGCTCGCACTGCGAAGCGCCGCGCCGCTCTCGTTGAGCACGCCGTTGCGCGGCGGCCCGGAGGGCGCGATCGTCGCTGACCGCATCGCGTCCGGCGATGCCGGTCCGCTTGACCGTATCGTCGAGCGCGACGTGCGGCGAGCGGTGCGCAGCGCCATGCTGTCGCTGCCTGCCCGCGACCGGCACATCATCGCCGCGTTCTATGCGGGCAATATCACGTTTCGCGAGATCGGTAACCGGCTCGGCATCAGCAAGCAGCGCGTTTCCCAGATACACAACCGAGCGCTTCGAGGACTGCGCAGCGCGCTCACCGCCATGGCCGTACACGCATGACCATCGGGCGGCAGCCGCAGGCGCCGATCGAGCGATCCAGATCCCCGGGCGCCGCCGCCCGCATCGGCGCCGCCGAGAGCGCCGACGATCGCGTGCTCTCAAGCCGGATCGCGGGGCGCAGCGATGCGATCGAACTCAGCTCCCGCGCCAAGGCGATCGTCCGGGCGGGCCTGGCAGTCAAAGCACTCGTCATCGCGTCGCTGGAAACCGCATACCGGAAAATCAGACTGGCGAGCGGCGCCGCCGTCGTGCTTGAGGCCGGGCTCTACCGATTGGCGCACCGCTAGCCGAATGCGCGAATGCCGTTTGCGGCTGCCGCAACTTAGTGCTGCGTATCGTCGATGAGCGCGAGATGGCGGGTAAGAAAGTTCCGCAGATCGTGTTTGACCATGGCGACGTGATCGAGCGCTCGCTGTAAGTCTTCTTTGGCTTGCGCGATCTGTTGGCGCACGCTCGCCAGGTCGTTGTCGACGTCGATCCGCGCCCGCTGCTTCGCCAAATCAACTTCTTTGTGCGCGTTGGCCTTCAGCTCGTCTGCCGTACGCTGCGCCAACACGAGCGTGCTCTGCAGGCTCTCCTCCATCGATTTGAAATGCGAGACTTTTTCGCGCAGCTCGGTGACCGAAGACTCCAGCCGCGCCCGCTCCTCGATGTCCTCCTCCATGGATTCGATGATCTGATCGAGATACGCGTCGACGTCCTCGCGCGCGTAACCCTGCAGCGCTCTTTTGAACTGCTTGTGCTGTATGTCGACCGGCGTAATCTTCACCGGCGCACGGTCTCCGCCGGCCGGCTCACCACGCTTCGTACTGAGATCCGACCTCGTACTGCGGCTCGCGCGCGTTCACCTGAACGTTGCTCGGGACGAACAGAAACATGCCTTCCGACAGCCGCTGCATTTTCCCATCCAGCGTGTACACGACCCCGCTGAGAAAGTCGATCACGCGCTGGGACATCGCGCGTTCGGCACCGATGAGATTGACCACCACCAGCAGGCGCGCGCGCAGGTTATCCGCGATTTCGGTGACCTCGTCGTAGTGCTTTGGATGAAACAGCGATACGCCGACTTTGCGCGCCGATTTGGCATCGGCGAACGGCACGATTTTCGGCTTGCCGGGATCGTCGTAGACCTCGTCGTCGAACTCGTCGTCGTCGCGCAGGGCGAAGAACTTCGTGATGTTCGTCAACACACTCATGCGGGGTCATCCTTCCTTTGAACGCGTGAACGCGGCCCGAAGATCGCCGTCCCCAAGCGGACGAGATTCGAACCGGCGGCGACCGCTTCTTCGAGATCGTCGGTCATGCCGAGCGACAGCAGGTCGGCAGCCGGAAATTCGCGGCGCACGGCGGAGAAGCACGCCGCAGCCCGAGAGAACGCTGCTGCGGTCGCCGCGCGGTCGCGCGGTCCGACTGCCATGACGCCGCGCAACCGAAGCCGGTCGAGTGCGTTCAGCTCGCGTGCCAGCTGCGGCACTTCCGGTGGCGCGACGCCGGCGCGCTGGTCGCCGGCGACGTTGACCTGGATCAGGACGTCGAGCATTTTGCCTGCATCGCGCGCAGCGCTATCGAGCGCGGCGGCGTCGGCAACGTTCGCGACGGTCTGCACGACATCGAAGCGCTCGGCGATGCGGCGCAGCTTGTTGCGCTGCAGGCGGCCGATGTAATGCCGGCGCGCGTCCGCAGGCCAAACGACCCGGTCGAATTTACGCGCCGCTTCCTGATAGTAGTTCTCGCCGATGTCGCGCAAGCCGATTGACAGTGCCGCCTCGATCGCCTCCGATCCGAAACCTTTGCTGACCGCCAGGATAGCGACCCGGTCCGAGCTGCCGCCCGCCGCCGCGCACGCAGCCGCGATGCGGCGGCGTACGCCGGACAGCCGCGCCGCAAGCCGGGCGGCGCTCGGAGCGCTATCGCTCACACGTTCGATACGTTCCAACGCCCTATCGGTTACTCCTTCGGGACAAGCGCTCGAACTGCTCTGCGCTCCACCGCGCATACTGCCCGCCGAAGATCGCCTGCCGCGCGCCCCGCGCAAGCCGGGTCAGAAATGCGACGTTGTGCAAACTCAAGAGGCGCGGCGCCAGCATTTCGCCGGCGCGAAAGCAATGCGCGAGGTACGCCCGCGAGTAGCCGGTGCACGCGGCGCACTCGCAATCGGCATCCAGCGGAGAGAAATCGTCGCGCAGCTTCGCGTTGCGCAGATTCAGCCGCCCCGCGCCTGTGAGGGCGAGTGCGTGGCGCGCGCAGCGCGTTGGATACACGCAATCGAACATATCCACGCCGAGCGCGATGCAGGCCAGCAAATCTTCCGGCGTGCCCACGCCCATGAGGTAGCGCGGTTTGGCTTCCGGCAGCGCTTCGCAGGCCACACGCGCCGCCTCGAGCCCGACCGCTTTCGACTCGCCGACCCACAACCCGCCGATCGCATAGCCGGGGAAATCCAGCGCCGCAAGCGCTTCCGCGTTCGCGCGCCGCACGTCCGCAAACGTCGAACCTTGCACGATCGCAAACGTCAATTGACCGTCGCGCGCGGTCGCTGCCTTCGCGCGCTGCGCCCAGCGCAGCGTGCGATCCGCCGCTTCGCGTGCGCGCTCGCGCGAGACGCCGGCGGGCGCGCAGTCGTCGAGCACCATCGCAACGTCGCTCCCTAAGGCTGCCTGCAGCGCGGCGACGGATTCCGGCGTAAAGCTGTGGCGCGAGCCATCGAGGTGCGACGCAAAATGATAGCCGTCGTCATCGACGCGCGCGAGCTTCGCCAGCGAAAACACCTGGAATCCGCCGCTGTCGGTGAGAATGGATCCGTGCCAGCCCATGAAGCCGTGCAGGCCGCCGGCTTTTTCGATGATCGACTGACCCGGCCGCAGATAGCAGTGATACGCATTGGCAAGGATGATGCGCGCACCGCACGCCTCGAGCTCGTCAGCGGTCAAGGCTTTTACCGCCGCCTGCGTGCCAACCGGCATAAAGACCGGCGTTTCCACACTGCCGTGGGCGGTCGTGAGCACGCCGGCGCGCGCTGCCCCGTCGGATGCCTGCAGCCGAAACGGATTCATTCGATGCGGCCGGCCCGCAAGCGCGCGACGAGCGCTTCGAAATCGCTCGGCCACGGCGAGGAAAACGTCATTGCCTGGCCGGTCACGGGGTGGTCGAATCGCAATCGCGCGGCGTGCAGGGCCTGGCGCTTCATGCCTAACTTCGGGCGGCCGGCGCCGTAGGTGGGATCGCCGACGATCGGATGACCGATCGCTGCCGCGTGCACGCGGATCTGATGCGTCCGGCCGGTCTCGAGTTCGAGCGCGAGCAAGGCCGCCGCTCCGAAGAAGAAATTTTCGACAACCCGGTAGCGCGTAACGGCCCGCCGGCCGTCGGCGCGAACCACGAATCGCGTCGGGCTCGCGGGGTCGCGGCCGATCGGCGCGTCGATCGTGGCGCGACGCTGCGGCGGCGCGTCCCAGACGACCGCATCGTATTCGCGCTCGATGCGGCGCGCGGCGATGGCGGCCGAAAGCGCGCGCATCGCGCGTTCGCTCTTGGCAACGACGAGCAGTCCCGACGTGCCCTTGTCGAGTCGGTGGACGATGCCGGGGCGCAGGGCGCCGTTGATGGACGGCAACGGGCCGAGCGCCGCGAGCAGCGCGTTCACGAGCGTGCCGCGCGCGCTGCCCGGCGCCGGATGCGTCGCCATGCCGGCTGGCTTGTCGACGACGCAGAGGTCGGCGTCGTCATACAGCAGCTTGATCGGCAACGGTTCCGGGTGCGCCGACGGCGCAAGGGAATCCGGCACCTCAACCACGACGCGCTCGCCCGCGGCGAGCACGCGTGACGGCTTGGCCCGCACGCCCTCGACGGTGACGCGTCCGTCGCGGGCGAGGCGCGCGCAGCTGGCACGCGATCGACCGAGCCGCGTCGCGAGGGCGGCATCGAGCCGGCAGCCGGCGTCGGCGGCTTTGGCCGTGAACTCAGCCGTCCTCGATCACCCCGCAGGCTGTTTGCGGTCTGGCGCGAGCATGCGTATGAGCAGCAGGACGACCCCGATCGTGATGCAGCTGTCCGCAACGTTGAAGACCGGCCACCAGCGCAGGTCGATAAAGTCGACGACGTAGTGGAGGCGCAGCCGATCGAGGATGTTGCCGATCGCGCCGCCGAGGATCAAGCCGAATGCGACGTGCGTGCTGACCGTTGCGCCGCCGTGGCGGTAGCCCATGTAGAAGATGACGACGACGATGGCGGCCGCGACGGCCAGCGCGAGCGGGTGCACCCCGAAGAGGCCGAACGCGCCGCGGTAGTTGTGGACATACGTGAACCACAACAGGTGCGGCACGACGATGCGGCTCTCATCCGGGAAAAAATTCGCCGCGATGACGCGCTTGGTGAATTGATCGCCGACGACAACGAGGGCTGCGACGAAAAAGAACAGCGCCGGCATGATCGGCGATTTCGGCGCCGGCGCGACGTGCGGCGCAGGCGCCGTCGGCTGCGGAGCGATCACGCTTGAGCGTTGGCAGCCGGCAGCTTGCGAAACTCGTAGGATTCGACGAGCTTTTCGATGCTCTGCCCGGTGAGATATGAGATGTAGACCGGCACGAGCGGCAGCACGCACGGCGAAATGAACGACACGAGCCCGGCCACGAACACCACGCCGTACGACAGCGCTCCGCCGGCGACGTCCGGACCCGTCCCCACGTTCGCCAGTGACGGAAATTCCTTATAGAGCAGGCCGAGCAGAAACAGCCACTTGTTGAAGACGAGCACGAGACCCATTGCGGTGACGATGATTCCCGCGACGATTTCGATCGCGTGCAAGTAGCGCTTCAGCCTCGCGAGCAGCGGCAGTGCGTACTGCAGCAGCAGCGCCGTCGCGAACAGCGGCAGCCCAAGGCCCATCGAATACACGAACAGCAGCGCCATACCGGAACCCACGGTCTGGGAAGCGCTCGCGATCGCCAGCACCGCAGCGAGCACCGGACCGATGCAGGGCGACCAGCCGGCCGCGAAACCGATGCCGGTGAAGAGCGAGGCGACGTGCGACACGCCGCTGCGCTCGAAGCGCAGCCGCTTGTCCATTGCCAAAAATGGCAATCGGAATAGGCCCAGCATATTGAGGCCGAGAAGGATCACGACGATGCCGAATACGCGCGCGATCGTATCGCGGTATTCGGAAAAGAGCTGACCGAGCGCGCTGGCCGATGCGCCCGCGGCGACAAAAACCAGCGTGAATCCCGCGATGAAGACGAGACTGTGACCGATCACGTCCCGTCTCATGACGGCGGATGGGTTCGCGATGGCGGCGTTGTCGCGGTCGCCATCAGGCAACCGTAGTGGGAGATTCACCTTGACGCTTTCGTTCCTCTCGGGCGCGCACTGGTTTTCGTATCCGAACATCGACCCGGTGGCGATCCACGTCTACCGGGGCTTTGGCATCCGCTGGTACGGGTTGACGTACCTTATCGGGGCCGTTATCGTGTACCTCCAGCTCGCCAGCCGGCGGAGCAGGCAGCGCACGGGCTTGTCGGCGGAGCAGGCGCAAGAGTTTATCATCTACGCATTGCTCGGCGTCTTCATCGGGGGACGCGTGGTGTTCGTCATCGCCAACATCCTGACGCCTGAATCGGCCGGCGGACATCCGCTGTCATACTATTTGCAAGAGCCGATCGAGTTCATCAGCATTTGGCACGGCGGCATGGCGTTTCACGGCGGTCTCGCCGGCGCGCTCGTCGGCATTTGGCTGTTCCAGCGCCGCCACGGCTTCAACCTCTACCGTCTGTTCGACGAGACCGCGTTGTGGATGCCGCTTGCCATCGCGCTGACGCGCGTTGCCAACTTTATCAACGATGAACTGCCGGGCCGGCTCACGAATTCGCCAATCGGCATTCATTTCCCGAACTTCGACGGCTATCGTTATCCGTCTCAGCTGTTCGAGGGGTTCGGCATGCTGGTCATTGCATTGCCGTTCTTGTGGCTGCTGCATGGTTGGTCAAAGCGCCGCGACGGCCTGATCTTCTGGGGATTTTTTGTGGCGTACGGCGCGATCCGTACGGTGGTCGAGTTTTACCGAGAGCCGGGCATCATCTTATTCGGGCTGACGGCGGCGCAGTATCTGACGATCGCGATGTTCGTTGCGGGCGTTGCGATGATGCTGGTCGTCCAGCGGCGCTCTTCGGTCGCCGAACGACGACCGCTACGATGACGCTGCAGCGATGGCAATCGAAAAATCGCGGCCCGGCACTTCGAGCAGCGGATCGAACGGCGCGCCGTTGAGTTCGACGGCGAGCGTCTCGCCGGCGATGTAATCGCGCCAGCGTGCAATCGCCTCAGCCCGGTCGCCGGCGGCGTCGATCCGCAGCTTGATGCGGTCGCTCACTCGCAAGCCGGCTTGCTTGCGAGCATCTTGAACCGCCCGCACGATTTCACGCGCGACGCCCTCGAGCTCGAGCGCTCGATCGATGCGCGTGTCGAGCGCCACCAGCATGCCGTCGCCCTCGGCGAAGGCGAAACCCTGCGCGGACTTGCTGTCGACCAACACGTCGTCGGGTTCCAGCGTGAACGTTTCTCCGTTTGCGTTCACTTCGAACGATTGCCGGTTGGCAACCGCCGCCGCGATCGCGCGCGCATCCGCCGCGTGCAGCGCGCTGCGCACGGCGGCGATTTTTTTCCCGAATCGCGGCCCAAGCCGTGGCAGGTTCGGACGCAGCGCGTAGTCGATGAACTGCGCATCCAAACCGACGACCTGCAGGTCTTTGACGTTCAGCTCTTCCAGGATGAGTGCCCGAAACCGGCGCAGCGCCGCATCGGCCGACCGGTCGCGTGCGCGCACGTACGCCGCCGGCAGCGGTTGGCGCGTCTTGATTTTCGCCGCGGCGCGCGCCTGACGCCCTATGTCGATGGCGCTTTGCGCGGCGCGCATCGCGGCCAAAAGCTCGGCGTCGATGCGCGCAGCGTCCGACGACGGCCAGCGCGCCAGGTGGACGCTTTGCGATGCGCCCGCGCCGAGGTGCTGGTGGATCGACTCTGCAAGAAAGGGCACGAACGGCGCCAACAGCAGCGCGACGGCCGACAAACATTCGTACAGCGTGCGGTACGCCGCGCTCTTGTCCGGGGTTAGCTGAGCGCCCCAAAAGCGGTTGCGCGACAAGCGCACGTACCAATTCGACAGCTCGTCGACGAACGCTTCGATCGTCCTGCCGGCGCCTTGCGCGTCGTACGCTTCGAGCCGGTCGCTCACGTCGCCGATCACTTCGTGCAAGCGCGCCACCGCCCAACGGTCCATGTCCGGCCGCTGTTCGAGCGCGACGTCGGCCGGCACGCCGATCGCATCTTCGTTGGCATACAGCACGAAGAACTTCAGCGTGTTCCAAAGGGTGTTCAGCAGGCCGCGGGAACCTTCGCGGATCGTTTCGATGCTCGCGCGCTTGGCCACGCCCGGCGCGCTGCCGGTGAGAAAATACCAGCGCAGCGCGTCGGCGCCGAGCGTGTCGAACACCAGCCAGGGATCGAGCACATTGCCGCGGCTCTTGCTCATCTTCTCGCCCTTGGCATCGACGACCAGCCCGAGACAGATGACGTTGCGATACGCCGGCGATGCGAACAGCAGCGTCGCGATGGCGTGCAGGCTGTAGAACCAGCCGCGCGTTTGATCGACCGCTTCGCAGATAAAATCCGCCGGAAAGCTCTCGCGAAACTCCGCTTCATGTTCGAACGGATAATGCCACTGGGCATACGGCATCGCGCCGGAGTCGAACCAGGCGTCGATCACCTCCGGCACGCGGCGGAATTCGCGGCCGCCGGCCGTAAACGCGATCTCGTCGATGGCCGGCCGGTGCAGGTCGAGATCTGCCAGCGGTCGGCCGCAGCGTTCCTCGAGCTCGCGCCGCGAGCCGATGCAGACGTACTCCTTGCCGTCCGTCCACAGCGGGAGCGGCGTCCCCCAAAAGCGCTCGCGCGACAGCGCCCAATCGACGTTGTTCTCCAGCCAGTTGCCGAAGCGGCCGTATTTGATGGTCTCGGGAATCCAGTTGATCGCGTCATTGTTGGCCAGCAGCTGCTCTTTGAACGCCGTCGTGCGGATGAACCATGCGGTCTTGGCGATGTAAAGCAGCGGGTCGTCCGTCCGCCAGCCGAACGGGTAGACGTGACGGATCGTGCCGGATCGGAACATGAGCCCGCGACGCTGCAAGTCGGCGACGATCGGTGGATCCGCAGCTTTGAAAAACAAGCCCGCGGCTACCTCGACGTCCGGCACGACATGCCCCGTAAAATCGACGCTGTAGTAGATAGGAAGATCCAGCTCTTTGCCGAGCGCCAGATCGTCCGGGCCGTATGCCGGCGCGACGTGCACGATCCCCGTCCCATCCGTCGTGGTGACGAACGGCGCCGCCACGACGTAGTAGCGATCCTTTTCGCTCTTGCAATAATCATACAGCGGCACGTAGCGAGCGCCGGCAAGCTGCTCGCCGGTCTTGCGATCCGCGACGACCGCGTCAGGTCCGAAGATCGCGTCGACGAGCGGCTCGGCCACGATAAGCGTTTCCGTGGGACCCGCATCCGCCGATCCCGCCACCACGTAGCAGTACGTAACCTCGGGGTGCACCGCCAGTGCCATGTTTGCGGGCAGCGTCCACGGCGTCGTCGTCCAGGCCAGCAACGACGTTTTCGGATCGTCCTTGAGTCGGAAACGCACGTATACCGACGGGTCGTCGGTTTCGCGATAGCCCTGCGCGACTTCGTGGTCCGAGAGGGTCGCGCCGATGCGCGGATCGTACGGCACGGACTTGTAATCCTGGACGATCAGACCGCGCTCCCAGAGCTGCTTGAGCAGCCACCAGACGCTCTCGATATACTCGTTCGTGAGGGTGTAGTACGCGTGCTCGAGATCGACCCAGTAACCCATCCGCTGCGTGAGCCGGTTCCACTCCGAGATGTAGCGATAGACGCTTTCGCGGCAACGCCGCGTGAACTCGGCGACGCCCACTTCGGCCTCGATGCGGCTCTTGTCGAGAATGCCGAGCTCTTTTTCGATTTCGTGCTCGACCGGCAGACCGTGCGTGTCCCAGCCGGCCCTGCGCCACACGCGCCGGCCTCGCATGGTCCAAAACCGGGGAAAGAGATCTTTGAACGAGCGCGCGAGCACGTGATGCACGCCCGGCTTGCCGTTCGCGGTGGGCGGGCCTTCGTAAAAGGAGTACGGCGCGCCGTCCTTCGTCTGTTCGAGGCTGCGTTCGAAGATGCGCTCGCGCCGCCAAAAGTCGAGGATCGCCTGCTCGCGCTCCGGCGAGTTCGGCTGATCGGGAACGGGACGAAACGTCCGCCCGCCGGCGTCGCCGTTCTTCACGCTGAGGGCACGCCGTCTCGCCTGCGCAGCGCGCCGAAAATCGTCTCTTCCGAAACCACGCCGGCAAGCACGTCGTCTTCGTAAACGGGCAGGCTATGCGACTGCGTTTTCGTCAACTCGACAAGCGCCTCTGACGCCGCCATCGACGAAGACAGCGACGACGCCTTCGACGCCGGCGTCATCACGGCGGACACCGGCGTGCCCGCCCATAAAGCCGGCGGTATGGTGGCGGTGTCGCGCAAACTGACCAGTCCCACCAGGCGCCCGCCGCTCACCACCGGATAGCCGGTGCGCCGCAAATCCGGCACGACTTCTCCGAGAAACGCGGACACGCTCGCTTCCGACGAAACGGCAATCAGCCTGCGCTCCATGCAGTCGCCGACTTTGAGACGCTCGAGCGCCAGGCCGACGCGCGCTTGGCGTGCGCTGGCGAGCGCCGCCTGGCCCAAAAATGCGCCGATGACGACCCACCACAAGCTGCGCGGGTCGCGCTGCGCGACGGCCACATAAACGCCGGCGAAGATCAGCCCGGCGGCGATGACCGTGCTGATGATCGCCGCCACGCCGGTCGCGCGCGCTTGACTGCGTACGATGCGCCACAGCAGCGCGCGCAGCAGGCGGCCGCCGTCGCTCGGGAACATCGGCAGCAGGTTGAACACCGCCAGCCCGAGATTGGCGACGCCGAGCAGCAGACAAAAGGTGGCGCCCCATAGCCACGGCGTGCGGTGGAGCAGCGCGTACAGTGCGCCGAACAGCAGCGCGAGCACCAGGCTCAAGCCCGGCCCGGCAGCTGCCATTTTGAATTCATCGAGCGGCGTTCCGGGCTCGCGCAAGATGCTCGCCACGCCGCCGAATAAGAATAGGACGATGTTGCCGATCGGAATGCCGAGCCGCCGAGCGACTATCGCGTGCGCGAATTCGTGCGCCACGACGCTGGCGAAGAGCACGAGCGACGCTAGCAGACCGAGCGCGATCTCCGCCGCTGCGTCGAGGCGGATCTGCTCCGTCTGCACGAAGACGATCATCCACCATGCGAACAACGCATAGGTGAAGAGCCAGCTCGGATGAATCGCGACCTCAATGCCGGCGATTCTTCCGATGCGCCACGTCCATCGCAACTGCATGCTACGATTCTTTTTCTTGCGCGCGCATCCGCCCTTGCACGAATTCGGCAAGCCAGTCGAATGCCAGCGCCGCACGCGCGGCGAGCGGCGGCGTCGCCCGGCGCAGCTGATCGCTCAATGCGCCGCGCCGCTGCCACAATGACGCCACGCTTCCCGGTGCGTCGCCGCCGCGTTCCAGCGGCTCGATCGGGTAGGCAAGCTCTTCGACCAGCGCCGCGATCTTTGGATCGTGCGCGATCGCCAGAAACGGAACCGCCAAGCGGCTCGCGACGATGAGTGCGTGGAGGCGCATCGAGATGATCGCCGTGCATTTGGCGAAGAGCGCGGTCATTGCGGACAGGTCGTAACCGCCCCCGAGCAACACCGGCGAGGTCTTGCAGCGCCGGATGACGGCGACCGATGCGTCCGCATCGTCGGGAGCGTGCAGGGGAACGAAGACGACGTGCGCGCCGTACTCGCTCGCCAGCCGGTCGACGGCTGCGGCGAGATCATCGACGATCCGTTCGAGCAACCTGCCGCGCCGGACGACCACCGCTACGAAAGCGCTGCCGTCCGAACGAATGCCGTCGCGCGCCAGCCGCGCATCGCTGTCCGGCGAGGTGTGTGCCGGTGCGAGGAACACCGGATCGGCGGCGACGCGCACTTCGAGGTCCGGCAGCAGCGAGCGCAGCAGCGACGCGCTGGCTGCGTCGCGCACGCTGGCATGACCGACGTGCGCGCACGCGCGCCGGACGATCTGCCGGCCGAAGTAGTTCAGCGGGCCGACGCCTTGCGCGAAGATCGCCGCCGGCTTGCCGGCGCGCCCGGCTTCGCTCACCACCCCGGCGTAATACGCCACCGCGCGGACGCTCGTCGCAGACTGGAAGAGCCCGCCGCCGCCGCTCACCAGCACGTCGGCGTCGCGCACCGCTCTTCGAACGGTGCGCCAGTCGGCGCGCGGCAACGCTTCAACGCCGTAGCGCGCGGCCGTCTCTGCGGGGCGAGCGGAAAGCACGAGCAGGCGGTCATTGCGGCGCTTGCGCCATTCGTCGACGAACACGCGGAGAATCGCTTCGTCGCCGAAGTTGTCGAAGCCGTAATAACCCGAGATCAGGAGCCGTGCGCTCAAACGCGTGTGGCGGCCGTCTTTAGACGACCGGCGCCCTTCGGCCGGCGCAGATCGAGCGATAGATCGCCTGTAAGATCGCGCCGACGATGATGCCGAGCACGACGCCGTTGATCGAGCGCAGGATGTCGATCGCGAGCGGCGTGTGGACGTGCGAAAAGGTATCGAGAATGTCGGCGAGCCCGAGTCCTCCGGCAAGAATGAAGAGCCAGCCGACGACGCGCTTGTGCCCGGCCGAAAGCGCGGGCAGCAACATCAGCGCGGGAAAGCCGATGACGAAATCCTTGAAGCGCGGCCGCGCGCCGAAGATTTGCGTGAGCGCGCCGCGCAGGTGCGTTTCGAATCCCGACACGCCGATGTCCGGCTGGTTGCCCGAACGCATGAGCAGCAGCGCCGCGGCGCCGCCGAGCACGATGACTGCGGCGAGCTGCCACGCTTTCACGGCCGTATCGGCGGTTTGGGCCAGGCCCGTCGCCCGGCCGAATTTCGGCGTGAAGGCGTACAGCAAAAGCGTCGCCACCGGCGGCACGACCAGCAGCAGCTTCACGCCCAGAAACTGGTTGAGCTCGAGCATGAAGTCCGCTTGCGAGAGCAAGCCGGTCACGAACAACCCACCGACGAGCGCAACCGCTGCGGCCGACGCGAGACAAACGATGCCGCGCTTCGCGTCGCCGGCAAACGTGCCGGCCGGCCGTACGTCTTTCGTAAACCATCTCGCAAGTGTCGTCCCCGCGAGCACGCCGAAGGTTAGCGCCCCGCCCAGCGCCCACAACCTGCGGACGAGCTGATCGTGACCGGTCGCCAGACCGGCCACAAAGACGAGCAGCGTCAGCGCATATGCAGCGACGGCAAGCCACTTCTGCTCCCAGCCATAGAGCCCCAGGAGAAAAAAGAACGCCGCGCTGCACCCGAGCGCGGCGAGCATGTAGGCAACGTCGAGCTTCGGGCCCTTGAAATCGACGAACGTTCCGGCGCGGCCGAGGCGGAATCCGTTCGCCAAAAGACCGGCGCGCAATTCGCGCAGCATTTTCAAGTTGGTTTGTTCGGCGGTTTCCGACACGAGGGTGCCGTCGGGCAGCCGGTCTTGGACGACGTGCGGGAAAGGCCGCAGGTAGATCACGCGGATGTTCCTCTCGCGCGCGCCGAGCAAGTAGCGCGCGATGACGGTGTCGAGGTCGAGCTTGTCGAGTTCCAGCTTGGCAATTGCCTGCACGCGCGCCGTCTGAGCGGGGATCAATCGGCCGAGCGTTTCCGTGCCCTTTTGTACCTGCGACGGGTCGTACGCTTCGACGTCGCCGAACGTCACGTGATGCCGCTTGAATGCATCGGCGGTGTCGCCGAGATTGTATTGATAGCCGAGTACTTCGTTGCGCTGGCCAAAAAAAATGACCGTGCCGATGCGCCCGCCCTGCAGCATCTGCTCGAAGACCCGCTCGATGCCGGCCGCATCGAGGCGCTCGTTGTTCTGCACGCGCGGGTCGACGAGCAAGCCTTCTTTGCGCACTGCCGCCGCAAGGTCTTGCGGGATGCCGAGCCCCAAGCTATTGAAGAAATCGATCTGCGTTCGGGCGGCGATCACCGCCGGCAGCCGCTTTTCAATGACGCTGACGTTGCGCGGCTCGAGCTGGTTGCGCAGCGCGAACAGATACCGGTTCAGGGTCGGCGCGTCGTACACGAGCAGGTAGACGCTATTCGGATCCACCGCGCGGCGGGCGACGAGCCGGGCGAGCGTCGGATTCGAAACCGGCGCCGTCCGCGCGGCGTCGATGATTTGCTGGCCGGTCAGCGCATACGCGTGATTGCCGAGATTGATGCGCTGGCCGATCTCTTCGTAGACGGCGACCGACGTCAGGCCGCTGCGGCGCATCTGGCGCAGCAGCTCGTCCATTTTGTACCCGTAGGCGTGCGCGAAGTCGGCGAGGTCTTGTTGGTCCATCGTTACCTCGACCGTCCGGTTGGCGGCTTCGAAACGCCAGCGATCGGCCGCAATCGCGATCGAGGAGATCGCACCGATTACGATGAGCACGGAAGCCACGCGCTGCATGAGCGTCATGCGCATGGTCACGTGACTTTGTGTTCGGCTGCGTCAAAGCCTCGCGCGCGGCGCGCGCGTCAATCAGTGCTGCGGAATTTTTCGGCGACGCGCCGACGGCGGACTAGTACGTCGTCTGATTCGTCGCGACGCCCGTCGCGGTGGTCGCGGTGATCACGCTGCCGGCGGGCAAGACTGCATCTCGGCCGCGCGCTAAAAATCCGCCCACGATCGTCAAGTCCGCGAGGACTGCAAGGACCGTCGGCGGAGGATGGATCGTCACGCTGCCCCGCAGCGGCACGAACGAGCCGTCGGCCGCCTCGACGACGTCGGGCACGAACGTCAGCGCGCCGGATCGGCCGAATCTTCCCGCGCGGCGAACCGACGCGAGGTGACCCATGCCTTTCGCTCCGACTGGGATGATGCGGTTTCCGGCCGCCGAAGCGCCCCGAACGACGGTGAATTCAACCCGATCGCCTTGCGCGGCGGTTGCCGAGTTTTCGTCGGTGCTTACGGAAAGATCGATGGAGCTTTGCGGCACGAGCGCGGGCGGGGCCGGCGAGCTTGCCGCCGCCACGACCGGATTCGCTGCGGGAGCGGCGAGCGGGTTTGCGACCGTCGGACTCGCGCTGGAGGCCGGCGACGGAATTGGGGCGGTTGTCGGCTGCACGACGTCGGTCACGGGCAGGCGTCCGCCGATCGTCTGGTCGGCGTTCGCCCTTGCCACATTTGGCGGCGGCGGCGGCGGAGCCGACCACAAGGCCAGGTCGCCGAAGCGCACCCGCGTGACGGCGATCGTCGCTTTTGCTGCGCCGGCTGGAAGTGCGATGCGCGGAATCTCTGCGGTCGTTGACTCGCCGGCGCCGATCGTGCCGCTAACGACGCGCCGGGCGCTCGCCAGCGTGCGGCCGTTCGCCGCCGAAAACGTCGCGCTGATCTCGAAGCGCGCGAT
>Ga0207416_1001604_pt1 | contig 28731 bp, 27 predicted proteins | sample PaiPotPPM11metaG_FD_184107 | JGI IMG/M metagenome (GOLD analysis project Ga0207416, IMG submission 184107) | Iron sulfur acid spring bacterial and archeal communities from Banff, Canada, to study Microbial Dark Matter (Phase II) - Paint Pots PPM... ... | reverse complement strand
GGCGTAGTCGCGGCGAGAGGTGCGGGTCACCGGGGCCTCCGGGGTCGAGGAATGGGTCAGGCGCTGGTAAGATGTTCGATGAGTTGACGATCGTCGCCCCGGTAAGATCTTAGACGAGTTGATTCGCCGGCTTGCGGACAATCCGCCGGGGAGATATCGTGGGAGCGACGGGAACTTCGGTTTAACGTCGGGTGAGGGAGCCTCGATGGCCCAGCAAGGCGAGAAAGTGACGAAAACCGACGCCGAATGGCGCCGGCACCTGACGCCGGAACAGTACGCCGTCACGCGGCACAAGGCCACGGAGCGGCCGTTCAGCGGCGAGTACGAAAAGACGACGACGCCCGGCACGTACCGGTGCGTGTGCTGCGGCGCGGAGCTCTTCGAGTCGGACGCCAAGTTCGACGCCGGGTGCGGATGGCCGAGCTTCACGCGTCCGGCCGACGGCGCCCCGGTCGCGGAGGAGACCGACCGGAGCCACGGCATGATCCGAACCGAGGTGCTGTGCGCGCGCTGCGACGCGCATCTGGGGCACGTGTTCGACGACGGCCCGGGACTGACCGGTCTTCGCTACTGCATTAACTCCGCGGCGCTCCGGCTCGATCCGAACAAGTAGCGCGCTCCCCGGGCGTCAGGTGGCCATCCGCAGCCGGTAGCCGACGCCCGGCTCCGTCACGATGTAGTGCGGGCGCGCCGGATCCGGCTCGACCTTGTGGCGCAGCTTGCTGATGTTCACGCGCAGCAGGTTGCCGCCCTGGTCGTAGCCCGGCCCCCACACCTCGCGCAGCAGTTGGCCGTGGGTCATCACGCGCCCCGCGTGAAGCGCGAGCGTCTTGAGCAGCGTGTACTCCACCGGCGTCAGGGTGATTTCGCGCCCGCCGACCGTGACGAGGCGGCGCGCCACATCGACCGTCAGATCCCCCGCGGTGACGACCGGCTCGTCGGCCGGCTGGGCCGCGTGCCGCATGGCCACGCGCATCCGCGCCAGCAACTCGCCAATTGCTGAACGGCTTCGTCAGGTAGTCGTCCGCGCCCGCGTCGAGCGCCGCGATCTTCTCCTCGTCCCCGGCCCCGCACGGACAGGATCAGCACCGGCACCTTCGACCATTCGCGAAGCCGGCGCGTGACCTCCACGCCGTCGAGATCCGGCAGACCGAGGTCGAGGATGACCAGATCCGGACGCACGGTCGCCGCCGCGTCCAGCCCCTCGCGCGTCGACGAGGCCTCGAACAGCTGGTAGCCCTGCGCCGACAGCGACGCGCGCAGGAACCGCCGGATCGCAAGCTCGTCGTCGACGATTAGGACGCGCGGCCCGGTGTCGCCCATTGCGGCGCACGCTCTCCACCGCCGGCCGATCTGCCTGCCCCGGGCGAGGCGGGGTCTCCGCCTTGCGGAGACGGGCCGCCGGAGGATTCCGGCGGCCGAACCGGCAGCGCGAAGGCGACGACGGCGCCGCCGTCCGGGCGGTTGACTGCCCAGATCCGGCCCCCGTGCGCGTCGATGATGCCGTGGCTGATCGCGAGGCCGAGGCCGGCGCCGTGGCCCGCGCCGTCGTGCTGGATGCGGTAGAACTTGTCGAAGATCCGCGTGACGTCCCCCGGCGGCACGCCCGGCCCGCGGTCCTCGACGCGGATCTGCACCTCGTTACCCACGAGGCGCGCGCCGATCTCGATCGGGGCGTCCGGCGGCGAGTAGCGCAGCGCGTTGTCGAGGATGTTGACGAAGGCCTGGGTGACGAGCGCGAAATCCATCGGCACGAGCGGCAGCTTCGGGTCGACCGTCACCCGGATGTCGCGGTGCTGCGCGGCCTCGCCGAGTTGCGCGATCGACGCGCCGATCAGGTCCTCCACGTCGCCCGCCTCGAGGCGGAGCCGCAGCGTCCCCGCCTCGAGGCGGTTCATATCGAGCAGGCTGCCGACGAGGTGGTTCAGCCGTTCGGCCTGCTCCCGCGCGTTCTGGAGCAGTTCGCGGCGCACGGCCTCGTCCGCGGGCGGATGGTCGGCGAGCGTCGTCAGCGCCCCGGTGATCGAGGCGAGCGGCGTGCGGAGATCGTGCGAGATCGAGTTCAGCAGCGCGGTCTGCAGGCGCTCCGTCTCACGGGCGATGTCGCCGCGCCGGGCCTCCTCCGCCAGTTCCACGCGCTCGATCGCGAGCGCCGCCTGGCTGGTGAAGGCGTCGAGCAGCCGGCGCTGCTCGGAATTGAGACGGGGGCCCGACGCCGACGGCTGCACGCCGAGCACGCCGACGATCCGCTGCGCGGTCTTGAGCGGCATGTACCGCGCGGCCGCCGCGGGCACCGTGTCCGTGCCGTACCCCGCGGAGTGGCCGTGCCGGAACACCCAGTCCGCGACCGCCCGCTCGTTCTCGGTCAGCGGAAAGCCCGGCGTCACGAGCCGGGGCTCGAGCGTCTCGCCCTTCGGAAGAAAGATCGCGACGCTCCGGCCGAACGTCGCCGCGATGTGGCGGCCCACCGCCTGGAGAATCGCGTCGAGGTCGTTCGTCGCGGCGAGCTCCCCGCTCAACGCGTGCAGCGCGGCCATGTACGCTTCCCGGCTGCGCGCCGCCTGCGCCTGCTCGCGCGTGCGGCTGGCCAGCGTGCCGATCACGAGCCCGACAAACAGCAGGGCGCCGACCGTGACGAGATACTGCGTGTCGGCCATGGTGTACGTAAACGACGGCGGCCCGAAAATGAACGCGAACGCCGCCAGGCTGACGGCCGCCGCGAGCGTCGCGGGCCCGCGGCCCCACTGCAGGGCCACAACAACCACGGCCAGCAGAAAGAGCATGGTCACGTTCGCCTGGGCCCAGACCCCGTGCACCAGCGCGCCGATGACGACGGCGAGGGCGACGACCGAGGCGCCGTAGAGATAGGGTTTGCTGTAGAGCGCCGGCCACTCCGGGGCGGCCGGCTCCGGAGCGCGCTGCCGCTCGCGGGCCGCGCTGATCACGTACACGTCGATGTCGCCGGCCGCCCGCATGATGCGGTCGACCACCGACCCGTGGATCAGCTGGATCCACCGGGGATGGTGCGACGCCCCCAGCAGGATCTTCGAAACGTTCTGGGCGCGCGCGTACCGGATGATTTCCTCGGACGCCTTCGTCCCGGGGATGCTGACCGTCCTCGCCCCGAGCTCCTCGGCGAGGCGGAGCGTCCGCGCGATGCGGTCGCGCGCCGACTCGGGCAGCGTGGCGTACTCCGGCGTCTCGACGTGCAGCACGATCCACTCGGCGTCCAGCCCGGTTGCCATCCGGCGGCCCGTCCGGACCAGACGCTCCGCCAAGGGATCGGCGTCGATGCATACGAGCACCCGCTCGCCGGCCGGCCACGGGCCGGGGATCGCGTGGCTCTCCATGTAGGCCCGCATCTGGTGATCGACCTGGCCGGCGAGATACCGCAGCGCGATTTCGCGCAGCGCGGTCAGGTTGCCGGGCCGGAAAAACTTGTCGATCGCGCGGCTCGCCTGCTCGGGGACGTAGACTTTGCCTTCATGGAGGCGCTGGATCAGCTCGTCCGGGGGCAGATCGACCAGGCCGACCTCGTCGGCCTGCTCCAAGAACTGGTCGGGGACCGTCTCGCGAACGGTGATCCCGGTGATTTGGGCGACCACGTCGTTGAGGCTTTCGATGTGCTGGACGTTGAGCGTCGTGTAGACGTCGATTCCGGCTTCCAGGAGTTCCTCGACGTCCTGGTACCGCCGGGCGTGCCGGCAGCCCGGCGCGTCGGTGTGCGCGAGTTCGTCGACGACGGCGAGATCGGGGTGTTCGCCGAGGACGGTGTCGAGATCCATCTCCTCGAGCGTCACGCCGCGATAGGCGATCTTCCAGCGCGGGATGATCGTGAAGCCGTGAACGAGGGCCTCGGTCTCCGCGCGTCCGTGCGTCTCGACGTAGGCAATGGCGGCCCGCCGGCCCTCGGCCTGCGCCTCGCGGGCGGCGAGCAGCATGGCGTACGTCTTGCCGACGCCGGCGGCGTACCCTAGGAAGATCCGAAGCTTGCCTCGGCGGTGCCGGCGCTCCTCGGTCTCGGCTTCCTTTAGGAAGGCTTCAGGACGCGGGCGTTCGGCCTCGCCGGGCGACAGGCGCCCGGCAACCATGAAATTGAAGCCGGCGTATGCGATACAAGGTCACCTCATCTGATCCAGCGCTCGGTTCAACTCTAGCACATTCACGCGCAGCTCACCGAGGATGCCGAACTGCCGGCCCTCGGTGTGCTGTTGGATCAGGCGATCGACGGTGGCGGGCGGCAGCCGGCGCACCCGCGCGACGCGGGCCGCCTGATACTGCGCCGCCGCGGGACTGATGTGAGGGTCCAATCCGCTCCCCGAGGCGGTCACGAGGTCCACCGGAATCGGCGCGGCGTTGCCCGGATCGGCCTTCCGGAGGTCGTCGATGCGCTGCTTGACGGCATCGAGCAGCGCCTGGTTCGTCGGCCCCAGGTTCGAGCCGCTCGAGGACGCCGCATTATATGGAAAGGGCGACGTCGCGGACGGCCGGCCCCAGAAGTATTTCGGGTCGGAGAACGGCTGGCCGATCAGCGTCGAGCCGGCCAGCCGGCCGCCGTCGACGATGAGGCTGCCGTTGGCCTGCTTCGGAAAGAACACCTGCGCGACCCCGGTGACTGCGAGCGGGTAGACCAACCCGAACAGCACCGTGAAGAGGACGGTCATCATGATCGACGGATAGATCTGACGCCTCATACGTCACGCTCCCTCGCGAGCACGGTCGAGCCGCTCATCGCAGGCCCAGCGCGGCCAGAACGAGATCGATCACCTTGATCCCGATGAACGGCGCGATCACCCCGCCGGCGCCGTAGACGAGCAGGTTGTCGCGCAGAATTCGCGCGGCTCCGGCCGGCCGGTACTGCACTCCCCGCAGCGCCAGCGGAATCAGTGCGACGATGATGAGCGCGTTGAAGATCACCGCGGACGAGATCGCGCTCTGCGGCGTCGTGAGCTGCATGAAGTTCAGCGCTCCGAGCGCCGGGTACGTCGACGCGAACGCCGCCGGAATGATCGCGAAGTACTTCGCCACGTCGTTCGCGATGCTGAACGTCGTGAGCGCCCCGCGGGTCATCAACAGCTGCTTTCCGATCTCCACCACCTCGATCAGTTTGGTCGGGTTGCTGTCGAGGTCGATCATGTTCGCCGCCTCGCGCGCGGGCTGTGTGCCGGTGTTCATGGCCACCGCCACGTCCGCCTGGGCGAGCGCCGGCGCATCGTTGGTGCCGTCCCCGGTCATCGCGACGAGGCGCCCGCCGGCCTGCTGGTCGCGGATCAGCCGCAGCTTGTCCTCTGGTTTGGCCTGCGCCAGGAAGTCGTCTACCCCGGCCTCGGCGGCAATCGCGGCCGCCGTCAGCGGGTTGTCGCCGGTGATCATGACCGTCCGGATGCCCATCCGCCGCAGCTGGATAAACCGCTCCTTGATGCCGCCCTTCACAATATCCTTGAGGTGGATCACCCCGAGGATCTTGTTGTTGCGGGAGACGACGAGCGGCGTGCCGCCCGACCGCGCGATCCGCTCGACCACCGTGTTGAGATCCGGAGGCACGTCGCCGCCGAGCGCGCGGACGTGCTCGATGATGGCGTCGGGCGCGCCTTTCCGGATCACGAGGCCGTCGAAATCGACGCCGCTCATTCGGGTCTGCGCCGTAAACGGCACGAACGTCATGCCCTGCGGCGTCTCGGGTCCGCTCCCGACGGTCCGGCCGCGAAGCCCGTACTGGTCCTTGGCCAGCACCACGCAGCTCCGGCCCTCCGGCGTCTCGTCCGCGAGCGAGGCGAGCTGCGCGACCTCGGCGAGCTCGCCGGCGTCCGCGTGGTCCACCGGGATGAACTCCACGGCCTGCCGGTTGCCGAGGGTGATCGTGCCGGTCTTGTCGAGCAGCAGGACGTCCACGTCGCCCGCGGCCTCGACCGCGCGCCCGGACAGCGCGATGACGTTCCGCTTGATCATCCGGTCCATGCCGGCGATTCCGATCGCGCTGAGCAGCCCGCCGATCGTCGTCGGGATGAGGCACACCAACAGCGCCACCAGCACCGTGATCGTCACCGGCGTGCCGCGGCCGGCCGCCCCGACGCCGTAGATCGAATACGGCAGCAGCGTGGCGCAGACGACCAGGAACAGGATCGTGAACCCGGCCAGCAGGATGTTGAGCGCGATCTCGTTCGGCGTCTTCTGCCGTCGCGCGCCTTCGATCAGCGCGATCATCCGGTCGATGAAGCCCTCGCCCGGGTTCGCGCTAATCTGCACGACGAGCCAGTCGGAGAGCACGCGCGTGCTGCCGGTGACGGCGCTCCGGTCGCCTCCCGACTCGCGGATCACCGGCGCGCTCTCGCCGGTGACGGTACTCTCGTCCACGGACGCAATGCCCTGCACCACCTCGCCGTCCCCGGGAATCACGTCGCCGGCCTCGACGAGGACGACGTCCCCTTTGCGCAGCGTCGTCGACGACACGATCTCGTGGGGCGCCTCGCGCTCGGGGCGCCGGAGCCGCTTGGCCGGCGTGTCGCGGCGCGCGCGCCGGAGCGCCTCGGCTTGGGCCTTGCCCCGGCCTTCCGCCAGCGCCTCGGCGAAGTTCGCGAACACGACGGTGAACCACAGCCAGGCGGAGACGCTGCCGATAAACGGCGCGGGCGCCTCGCCGCGCCCGAACAGCGCCTGGAAGAACAGCACCGTCGTCAGCGCGCTCGTCACCTCGACCACGAACATGACCGGGTTGCGGAGCTGCTGACGCGGATCGAGCCGCAGGAACGAGTCCCGGATCGCCGTGCGCCAGAGCATGACCTGCGCGTGATGGTGCGCTGCCGCCGCTGCGTGTGCGCTCATGCGTCTCCCCTCACTTGAACACCGTGCCCGCGTAGAGCAGGAAGTGCTCGACGATCGGGCCGAGCGCGAGCGCGGGCAGGAAACTCAGCGCGCCGATGATCACGGTCACCGCGGCGAGCCACAGCACGAACTGCCCGGTGTGCGTAGGCAGGGTGCCGGGACTGGGCGGTACGACCTTCTTGGCCGCCATGGAGCCCGCGACCGCCAGGACCGGCACGATCTCCCAGAACCGTCCGAGCCACAGCACGACGCCACCCACGTCGTTGTAGAACGGCGTGTTGCTGTTGATGCCGGCGAACGCGCTGCCGTTGTTGTTGCCCATCGACGTGAACGCGTAGAGGATCTCGCTGTAGCCGTGCGGGCCCGGGTTGGAGGCGCCGGCGCGCCCGGCCGGCGTGGCCACGGCGAGCGCCGTGCCGATCAGGACGATCAGCGGCGTCACGAGCACCACCACCGACGCCATCTTCATCTCGAAGGCCTCGATCTTCTTGCCGAGGTACTCCGGCGTGCGGCCGACCATCAGGCCGGCGACGAAGGCGGCGAGGATCACCACCATCAACATGTCGTACAGACCGACGCCGATGCCGCCGTAAACCACCTCGCCGAGGTGCATCAGGATCAGCGGCACCATGCCGGCGAGCGGCGTGTACGAGTCGTGCATCGAGTTGACCGAGCCGTTCGACGTGGCGGTCGTCGCCGCCGCCCACAGCGCGGAATCGGGGACGCCGAACCGCGTCTCCTTCCCTTCCATGTTGCCGCCGGACTGCGCCGGACCCGCGCGCTGATCCACTCCGAGATGGGCGATCAGCGGGTTGCCGGCCTGCTCGAACCCTTCGGTCATCGCGAGCAGCGGCAGGAACATCAGCGTCATCGCGGCGAGGATCGCCCACCCCTGCCGCGTGTCGCCGACCATCTTGCCGAATGTGTAGCAGACCGCCGCCGGCAGCATGAGGATCGCGATCAGCTCGAGGAAGTTCGAGAACGGGCTCGGATTCTCGAACGGATGCGCCGAGTTGACGTTGAAGAACCCGCCGCCGTTGGTGCCGAGCTGCTTGATGGCGATCTGGGACGCGGCCGGCCCGACCGCGATCACCTGCTCGGTCACCGTCACCGGCCTGGTCTTCTGGTGGCCCTGCGCGTCGAGCGCCGGCTTCCCGTTCGCGTCGGTCACCGGCTCGTCGTACGTCACCGGCTCGAGGAGCGTCGCGGTCTTGTACGGCGAGAGCGTCGCGACCACGCCCTGGGACGCCAGCAGCAGCGCCAGCACGACGGACATCGGCAGCAGAATATACAGGCTGCTCCGTACGAGATCGACCCAGAAGTTCCCGATCGCCCGGGCCGACCGGCGTGTGAGCCCGCGGAACAGCGCGACCATCACGGCGAGCCCGGCCGCGGCCGAGACGAAGTTCTTGACCGTGAGCCCGGCCATCTGGACGAAGTAGCTGAGCGTCGTCTCGCCGGCATAGTTCTGCCAGTTGGTGTTGGTGGCGAACGAGACCGCCGTGTTGAGCGAGAGATCCGGGGAGACGGCCGGCATCTTCTGCGGGTTGAACGGGAGGACGGCCTGCATCCGCTGGAGCGCATAGAGCAGCAGCATCCCCGCGAACGTAAAGAGAAGAATCGCGATCGAATACGTCTGCCACGACATGTCCTCGTGCGGGTCCACGCCCGACCACCGGTAGAAGAGCCGCTCCAGCGGCCGCAGCACACGGTCGAGCCAGGTGCGTTCGCCTGTGTAGACGCGGGCCATGTACAGACCGAGCGGCTTGACCAGCGCGAAGACCACCGCGAGCGCGAGCAGGATGCGGAGCACCCCGATCGACGTCATACGAACCACTCGGGTTTCAACAGCGCGCAGACCAAATATGCGAAGAGTCCGACCGACAGAATACCGGCCAGCACCACCATACGCCTCACCGCCCTATGAGCCGAGTCAATCCTGGGACCCACACGAGGGTCGAAACCAACAGGAGGACCATCAATCCAATCATCAGGACATCCGTCATGCGCGACCTCCCGTACTGTTCATAGGCGGCACCGTACCACGAACGGCGTTACGGCGGGGTCATGAAGCCGGTCAAAGAGGTTAAGAAATCGTAAATTCGCGTTTGCTGGGGGAACGCGGCGGTGCGCAGCCACGGCGCCGGACCAAGGGCGCGGCACCGGCTGTATCAGGTCGCGGGCACACCTCGCCCCAGCAACGCCTCGCGAAACGCCTGCACCCCGGCCGAGGGGATAATCGCCACCAGATCGTCCCCCGGGCGCAGAACCGTGTCCGGATTGATCACCTCGGCCGTCTCCTCCCGCACAAGAATCCCGAGAGTGCATCCGCGTGGGAGGGGAAGATCCCGGACCTTCTTGTTGGCGGCGGGTGAGTTCTCCGCGACCGCCACCTCGACCAATTCCAAGTTTCCGCGCCGCAGCGCCATCAGCGGGATGACGTCGCCGACTTCGACCTCTTGCTCGATGAGGCTGTAGATCAGCTTCGTCGAGCTCACCGTCTCGTCGATCCCGAGGAGGCGGAAGGTGACCTCGTTCTTGGGGTTGTTGATTCTCGCGATGACGCGCTTGACGTTGAACTTGCGCTTCGCCATCTGGCAGATGACCAGGTTGTCCTCGTCGTCACCGGTCACGGCGGCGACGAGGTCCGCGCGCACCGCGCCCGCCTGATCGAGGATCCTCACCTCGCAGGCGTCGCCGATCAGCGCCGCGTCGCCGAACTCTTCCTTCAGAATGACATAGCGCCGGCGCAGCTTCTCGATCACGGTCACTTCCTGTCCGACGTCGCGCAGCGCCTTCGTGAGATAGTAGCCGACCTTTCCGCCCCCCGCCACGATCACGTACACGGCTACCGGCTCCCTTCCGGTTCGGGTGAGAGCAGGTGCGTCTCGCGCACGGCGTGGTATGCCTCGATGCTGCGCCAGGGCCGAGCGGCGAGGAAGTCCATGCAGAGTCCGGCGCCCAGCAGCGTGGGCGAGATCGTATCGATGCCCAATTCGCGGTACGCTTCCGCGCGCAGCGGATCGTAGATCCGGGCGATGACGCGCGACACCTTGAACCTCACCTTCGCGATCTGCGCCGACATGATGTTGGTGTTGTCCCCGTTGGTCGTGGCCGCGAATCCGCCCGCCCGCTCGATACCGGCCTTGCGAAGGATATCCTCGTCGATCCCGACGCCGAGAATCGTCTTGCCCCGAAACCCCTCGCTGAGACGGCGAAACGACTCCGGATCGCGGTCGATGATGCACACCGTATGACCTTCGGACTCCACCATCGAGGCGAGCATGGCGCCCACCCGTCCACACCCCAGAATCACCACGTGCATGGCCTCTGGCTCCCCTCTGCGCGCTACTCCGGCGCGGCGGCTCCGATGCTGGTCTCGGCAAGCCGGTCGATGATCACCTCGCAGGGCGCCTGTCGAAACAGCGCTTCCGCAACGCGTTCCGTCGACCCTTCGACGAAGCCGGTCTGCGGCGCGATGCCGAGTACAATGAGATCGACGTCATGGTCGCGCGCCGCGCGGGTGATCCCCTCGCCCGCCTCCCGGGCCCGAATCATCTCCGCGGTCGACTGCAGGTGGTGCGTGGCGACGATCTCGCCCGCCCGTTCGAGCGCGTGACGTCCCCGTTCCTCGACGCTCGGCATCGGCACGCCGAGGCTCAGCGTGCGGGGCACCTCCACGACAAATCCCAGCAGAATCTTTGCCTTCTGCTCCTGACCGAGGCGGCTCGCGAGTTCGACGGCCCGCGCGGAATAGTAGGCTTCCAGAATAGGAACAAAGATCGTCCTCACCGCCCCGACCGACCGCACCGCCCGCGCGATCTCGGGCGAGACGGGCGGGGGCACCCGCAGCATCCAGAAGAGCAACGCCGAGATCGCGCAGGCGAATACCAGCGCCAAGATGGCGCCGGGCACGCTGAGCTGGAGGCCCCCGTTCATCGGACCGCGCGCCGCCGCAGATACGATACGACGAACGACAGCCGGTACGCGCCGAGTCCGAGGAAGCCGAGACCGACCAGCACCGCCTGCAGGTGCAGGCCCAGTGGAAGCGTCCGCGCCAAGATCACGATTCCCATGAACACCATGAGGACGCTGATCACGGTCCGGTAGGCGTCCACCGCCGTATAGCGCTGCGAACCGGCGGCCGGTCCGGCCGGCGCCGTCCTACGCACGCTGCTGTTTCCTCGCTATGTCGCGATCGCGCTGCGCCAGCACGATTTCGTAGCGTTCCAGCAAATCGTACTCCTCCGCGTGCCGGAGGATCCGGCGCTGCTGCTCCTCCCAGGCGTGCGACACACTGCGCGTCACAGGTAGATTCTGCCGGCGGCGAAACCACGCGTAGTAGCCGAGGCCCAGCAGCACCCAGGTGGGCCCGGCGATCCGGCCGATCGCGTGCGTCAGGACCACCTCAATCAAGGTGATGACAATGCCGATCAAACCGAGGATGCCGACGATCGGAATCTCGACCGCCGTCTCTCCCCGGGCGCGCCAGCGGACGTTCAGCGGCACGCGGTACGGCCGCGGGGAATACGGGTCCTTGAATCGCAGGGCGATCAGCGCGATGAACACCAGCGTGTAGCCGAGGGTCGCCCCAAACGCATACATGTTGGCGAGTACATCGACGGCGCTGGGGGTGAGAAACGCCAGCATCGCTTCGAGGAGGCCGATCCCAGAGAAGACCAGGATGGCCCGGGCAGGCGTGCGATACCGAGGATGCACGTCCTGAAACCACGGCGTCAACAGTTTGAGCTGGCTCATCGAGTAGACGAGCCGGCTTGCTCCCATCACACCCGTGTTCGCGGAAATCAACAAGATCACCGCGCCGAGAGCGGCCGCGAGCGGTCCCGCGATCGGGCCCACGAAAGGCAGGCGGCTGCCGAACAGCGCCACGGAATCGCCGACGTCCTTGGCGTAGGCCTGCCAGGGAAGTACACCGAGGCCTGTGATCGAGAAGAATACCGCGAAGAGAAAGACACTGCCGATCAGCCCGATCGAGGTGCGCGGAATGACGGTGGCCGGACGGCGCGTCTCCTGCGCTGCCTGGGAGATCGACTCCAGCCCTACGTAGGAAATGATCGCCAGCGACGACCCGTACATGAACTGGTGAAACGTGGGGAACTGATGGACCCACTGGTCGACCAGCAGTTCGGGGTTCCAGGCGAAGATCAGGCCGATCAGGATCAGTCCGGCCTCGACGACGAGGCCGAACACACCCACGACTTCGTTGAGGAACGACGACTCCCGCACCCCTCGAACGTTCAGCCACGTAAGCACGATGATGAGCACAAACGTCTCTCCGGCCCACAGCGGATTGAGGCCGTGGAAGGGACCGAAGTTCGCCTTAAAATGCTGCACCGCCGGGAAGAAGAAATTCAGATATCCCGCGGAAAACGTCGCAAAGAGGGCGATGTCGATCGTGTAGTCGAGCAGCAGGGCCGAGCCCGCGATGAACCCGGCCATGTCGCCGAGCCCCCGGCTGACAAAGTACTGACCGCCTCCGGCCACCGGGTACGCGGCCGCCAGTTCCGTATAGGCCAGGCCGATCATGATGTAAACGACGCCCGCCGCCGCGAATGCGAGTGGCGCCGCGCCCATCGTGGCAGCGATGACGATGCCGAGGGCCACGTAGATGTCGGCGCCCACGTCGGCGAAGCCCCACATGAAGGAGCCCCAGACCGAGATATCGCGGCGCAGATGATGCTCCCCGGCCACCGGCTGCGGGGTGGAGGGTGTCTCACCCACGACAGGGATCACTGCGAAGATTGGGGGGACGTTCCACGACGGCTGATTATAGTACGCCTAGCGCGGCGGCGCCACAATGGGGGGACCGCGCGCCTTGCTCAGCGCGACGGTTGAGGGTTCTGTGGGGTCCCCGCCACTTCGGCCGCGGTCTCGACCCGGTCCTGCAGCGCCGCGGCCGCTTTCCCGGCGCCGGCTTCGAGCACGTGGATATGATACACGCGTCCCACGTCGATGCGCACAGCGCGCTCCGCCAGCCCCGCCACACCGGGCGACCCATTGATCGGAAGGCCGAGGGCGCTCGCCGTCAGCACGATCCCGTCGCCGGGTCCGTACGACAACGTCGCGCCCGGGAGCCGCCCGGTCACGCCCGCCGCGGTCTGGGGGCCGCCCGTGCGGCTCGGATCGTTGTTGCCGTACAGGTTGTAGACGCGGATGCCCGCCGGGAACGGCCGCGCGTTCAGCGCGTTGAGCGCCGGGTTCCCGTCGTCGGCCGGCAGCGACCACGGATCCGAGCGCGTCTCCCGCCAGAAGGGAAAGACCGGATCCATCGCGCGCGCGAGCGGGGTTTTCGCGCCCGCTGTAAACGGGAAGAACGACGGCGCGTGGGAGCCGAGGTACGGCATGATCGCGCCCTCGTTCGGCACGCCGACCAGGACGAGCCGGTTCACCAGCGTCGCCCATCCGTCGAAATCGTACGCGATGAGCCAGCGGGTAAACAGGCCGCCGACGCTGTACCCGACCACGTTGATCTTGGCCGCGTACGTCGCCGGCAGCACGACGCGCCGGACGTACGCGGCGAGCGCGCGCGAGCCGTCCTCCAGCGCGATCGAGTGGGACTGGTATGGGTACCAAAACAACGTCGGGTGCGCGGCCGCGTCCGTATAACCGTACTTGGCGAATCGCGTCACCACCAGCTGGTCCGGCCTGGTGCGCTTCTCGTTGGAGAACCCGGGGACGATGACGGTCGGCAGCAGCAGCATAATGTCGCGGCGCATCGTGATGCTGCCGCCGCCCTCCCGGATCGTCACGTCGACCGGGAATTTCAAGTTGTCGGTCAACGGCGCAACCGGGTTGAACGATCCAACGCGGGCGCCGCCGACAAAGATGATGCCGTGCGGCAGATCGAAATCCATCGTCACGTCGGCCGGCAGCTGAGGCAGCGAGAAGGTCGTCAGGCGAGGAACCGCGCCGACGTCGGTCGCCACAGAAATCGTCGCCGGCTCGGCACCCGGCGACGGGAGGCCGCGGGTCGGCACCGTAATACGCAGCGCGCGCACCGCGGGCAGCGTGAGTTCCGGCGCGCCGGCGGACGGCACCGCCGCGACCGTGGCGGTGCCGTCGGCCGGAGGAACCGTCAATCGTATTTGGGCGGCGGCGATCCCCGGCACGAGTGCCGCGCTCAACACGATAAAAGCGGCGGCCCGGCGCACCGCGCCGCCCGCACGACGGGGTTGGGATCGAATACCCATCACCAAGCTATTTTCCCCAAGTCCGCCTATCCCCCCCCGCACGTACGTGCCGCCGGCAGGGAAAGCGCTCTCGAGTCATGGAAATGACGCGCCGGTCGCCGCCTCACCTCACCGGGCGGAGAGGGTAACGAGACGATGTTCCTCTGGCCGGCATTCCTCTGGGGACTGCTCCTCGTCCCGGCGCTCGCCGCGGGCTATGCCTGGATGCTGCGCCGCCGCGTGCCGGAATCCATTGCGTTTCCGGCGCTCGAGATGGTCGCGGCGGCGGACCGGCGCGGACGCCGGCGGCGCCTGACGTCAACCGGAGTGTTTATCGCCGCGGTCGCGCTGGCCGTCCTCGCCCTCGCCCGGCCGACGCTGCCGATGCCGCAGCCCGTGAACCGGTCCGCGATCATGCTGTCGATCGACGTCAGCGGCAGCATGCTGTCCCAGGATATCACACCATCCCGGTTGGAAGCCGCGAAGACCGCTGCGAAGGGGTTCGTCGCGGGCCTGCCCCACGGGATCCCCGTCGGACTCGTGACGTTCGCGGGAGACGCGGTGCTCGTGGCCTCCCCCACGGAGGACCGCGGCCGCATCACCGGGGCAATCGACGGCATTACCGTACGGCACCGTACCGCCATCGGCGAAGGCCTCATCGAGGCCGTGGCCGCGCTGCCGGAGCGCACGCGGCCGTCGCACGACGGTTCGCCGCCCCCGGCGTCCGCGGCCTCGAAACCCCCGGGCGTGGTGGTGCTGCTCTCGGACGGCCAGAACAACAGCGGGGTCGACCCGCTCGACGCCGCCGAGTGGGCCCGCCGCGAACAGGTGACGGTGTATACGGTCGGCATCGGCCGGCCGCTCGGCTCGACCACCGGCTTCATGATCGGCGGTCCGCTCGACGAAATCACTCTGCGGGCCGTCGCCGAGCGAACCGGCGGCACGTACCACCACGCGTCATCGGCCGGAGAGCTGAAGGACATCTACCGCACGGTCAGCCGCAGTGCCGGCTGGAAGGTGCAGCCGGTCGAGGTCACCGGCGCGGTGGGCGCATTCGTTGCTCTGGCCCTCCTCGCAGCGGTGGCGCTCTCCGTGCGGTCGCAGCCGCTGCTGTCCTAAACCTGCTACCGATTCAGTCCCTGCATCCCCCGCGCATCATACCGGTCGCCGGCGGCGGCGCCCAGCGGGATCGCCTCGGCGATGCGCGCGCGGTCGTCCGCGGTGAGCGCGACGTCGACGGCGCCGAGGTTTTCCTCCAAGTAGGCGCGGCGCTTCGTCCCGGGAATCGGCACGATATCCGCGCCCTGCGCGAGGACCCAGGCAAGCGCGAGCTGCGCCGGCGTGCAGCGCTTCTCTTTGGCGAAGTCCTCCGCGCGTTTCAGAAGGGCGAGATTGCGCTGGAAATTCGCCGCCTGAAAGCGCGGCATCCGGGCCGCGCGCGCGTCGTCCGCCGGCAGGTCTTCGAATTTTCGGAAGCGGCCGGTCAGGAAGCCGCGTCCCAGCGGGCTGTACGGCACGAAGCCGATGCCGAGCTCGCGGCACGTCGGAAGGATCTCTTGCTCCACGTCGCGGCTCCACAATGAGTACTCCGTCTGCAATGCGGTGATCGGATGGACGGCGTGGGCGCGCCGGATCGTCGCGGGAGCGGCCTCGGACAGGCCAAGGTAGCGTACCTTCCCCTGCTCGATCAACCGCGCCATCGCGCCCACGGTGTCCTCGATCGGCGTGTTCGAATCGACCCGGTGCTGGTAGTAGAGGTCGATCACGTCGACGCCGAGCCGGCGGAGACTCGCGTCGCAGGCCTGCATGACGTATTCCGGACGGCCGTTGACGCCGGCAAAGGCGCCGTCGGGGTTTCTCAAATTTCCGAACTTGGTGGCGAGCACCACGCCGTTCCGCCGGCCCCGGAGCGCCCGGCCGACCAACTCCTCGTTCCGTCCAACGCCGTATGCGTCCGAGGAGTCGAGGAACGTGACGTCCAAATCCAGGGCCCGGTGGATCGTCGCGATGGATTCCTGGTCGTCGCGTCCCGCGTACACGTCAGACATGCCCATGCAGCCGAGGCCGAGCGCCGACACTCGAAGTCCGGTCCGGCCGAGCGTCCTTGAAGGAAGCGGCATTCGAGATCCTCCCAACCGGCGGGTACTGCGGCGGAGTCGCCCGCCCCCGTCAGCGTACCATTTGGCATGGCAACTTGCCCCGGCTATGTAGGATATGGTAGGATAATATACAGGTGACGTTGCATGAAACGGACAATCTATTTTCCGGCGTCGCTCGATCGCCGACTCCTCACGTATGTGCGGACGCGCCCGGGAATGACGATCTCTTCTGTCATTCAGCAAGCGGTAGATGCACTGATTTCGCGCAACGATCCTCATCGCATTCTTCGGCTGGCGGGTCTTGTCCGCCGCGCCTCTGGTCCGGGGGCCAGAGACCGAGCCGAGGACAGCACGATTGGCCGCGAACGCGAGCGATAAGCTGCCGTGCGGCGTCGTCCTCGACGCCGGACCCGTTATCGCGTTGTCGTATGAGTCCGATCGTGACCACGCGATCGCACGGATAGGATTTGATACCTTGATCGCCGCGCGCAGCCGCCTCATCATTCCCCTTCCCATCATGTTCGAGGTGTACAAATGGCTGTTGTATGAGGCCGGCGCGCCGGTTGCGCAGACTGCTCTGGCGCACATGCGCAAGGCTTTGGACATTATCTTTCCGACTCAACGTGATCTTGACGATACCGTTGCCCTGGTTGGAGCGCTCGGCCCGGGATGGAAGGGCTCACTGGAAGATGCCCTCGTGGCCGCGGTCGCGCTCCGCCTGAGGTTACCGGCGTGGACCCTCAATTACCGCGACCTCGGAGCCTTTCCGAGGCTCGAGTTGTGGGCACCGTAGCGCCGAACTAGAGCTTCGGACATGCCGGCGCCGTCGACATCGCACGTCGAAATACGCAATCTCACTCGGTTGGGATTGCTGCTTGAATACGCCACTCTCGCCTGGAACGTGGTGGGCGTCGTCATCCTTGCCTTCGCCGCGTTCGCGGCCCGTTCGGTGGCCCTCGCGGGCTTCGGCCTGGATTCCCTCATCGAGATCTTCGCGTCGGTGGTCGTGGTCTGGCACCTTCTGGGCATCCATCTTGACCGCGAACGCACCGCGCTGAGGCTGATCGGGATCGCCTTCGTGCTGCTCATCGTCTACATCGGATCGCAGCTAACCTACACCGTGCTGACAAGGATCCACCCCGAGGTTTCGCTCTCCGGCATCGGATGGACGGCCGCCACCTTCGTCGCCATGCTGCTGCTCGCGCACGGCAAGCGCGTTACGGGGGAGCGTCTCGGAAATGAAGTCCTACGAACGGAGTCCCGCGTCACGCTCATCGATGCCTATCTCGCCAGCGCGGTGTTAGTGGGGTTGATGTTGAATGCGCTCGCCGGCTGGTGGTGGGCCGACCCGCTGGCATCCCTGATTATCGTCTACTACGCCGTCCGGGAAGCGCGGCACGCCTTCGCCGAGAGCGCCTAGAGAATGATCTCGTCCACGTAGCACCAGCGCCAATCTTCCCCGGGCTCGAACGACTGGATGATCGGATGGCGCGTCGCGTGAAAATGCTTGGTCGCGTGGCGGTTCTTCGAATCGTCGCAGCAGCCGACGTGCCCGCAGGTAAGACACAGCCGCAGGTGCACCCACGTGTCGCCCATCTCAAGACATTCCTTGCAGCCCGTTCCGGATGGGGTCACCTTGTGAATTTGACTCAGATGCTTGCAGGCCGTCGTGGCCATCGCGTCCTCCGAGATGCGGATTTAGGCCGGCGCCCATGCGTCGCGCAGGAACCGCAGCCAGTTGCCGTGCATGATCGCCGCGACGGCGTCGGACCGGTACCCTCGCCCCGCCAGCAGCGCCGGAATCTTCTGAAGGTCGGCAATCGTGTCGAGGTCGTGCGGAGACCCTTCGCGGCCGAACCCGCCGTCCAGGTCGGTGCCGATCGCGGCGTGCCGGACGCTGCCGGAGATCTGACAGATGTGGTCGATGTGGGCGACGACGTCCTGCAGCGTGACGCCTACGTTGCTGTCGCCGTGCCGCCAGCCGGCCCTGAGCATCCAGCAGTCCAGCGCCAGCCCGATCACCCCGCCGCGCGCGGCGATGGCGCGGATTTGCTCGTCGGAGAACTGGCGCTGGTGCGGCACGAGCGTGCGGCAATTGTTGTGGCTGGCCAGCACGGGGCCGTCCCAGCGATCAAGCGTCTCCCAAAACGCTTCGTCGGAGGAGTGGGTAAGATCCACCAGCGTGCGGTGGCGCTTCATCTCCGCGAGCAGCGCCGTCCCGAGTTCGGAAAGACCCGCTTCCGTGGACGTCCCGCCCGCGTATCGTCCGGGACCGTAGTGTGCGAGCCCGATGGCCCGCAGACCGGCGGCATGCCACTCTCCAAGGTCGCGGGGCTCGAGGATCGGATCCGCGCTCTCCATGCTGATGACAAACCCGAGCGGCGGCGTGGCGCTCCCGCCGTTCTCGGGATGCGCGGTCTCCCACGCTTCCCACTCCGCCATGTGCGCGTTGAGGCCGCGCAGATCGGTCAGAATGCGAACGTGCCCCTGGCGCTCCAGGCCTCGATAGTAGGCCAGCTGTCCGTGGGCGGTCCCGTACGCCTGCGCGGTGCTCGCGTAGTCGATGTGGGGCTCCGGCCGGCCCGTCGACCGCGCGATCAGCGTCGCAAAACTAAGCGCGACGCGTCCGCGGCGCATCTCCGGATAGGCGACCGTACCCACTCCCCGGCCTTTGCCGGGCGTGTTCTTTTCATCCGCGCGAATGGTGTACACAGAATTGAGGAGGTTGCGGTTCCACTGCAGCGCGTTCATGGAGAGATCAAGGTGAGCGTCAACGATCAGCACGGGGGTCGACCTCTAGAAAGTCATGGTGCCGGGGGACGGAGTTGAACCGCCGACACGGGGATTTTCAGTCCCCTGCTCTACCACCTGAGCTACCCCGGCACGAACGCCTGCACGCCGCATCAGAGTATAGCCTACGCTGTCTCGGGGCGTAAAGGGCGGGTAAATACGTCCCACCGGGGACGGAGGTGGGAGAATGTTGCGGGATAAAGATCTGGAACAGTACCGTCGTATCCTCGAAGAAGCGGTGGCAGGTTCGGGCCGCGACGACATCGGCGTCGGCAAGATCACCGAAGCACGCGACGGCATCATCGCCGTCGAGTTCTCGCGGGGCACGCACACCAGCACCGCCGAGATTCCGGCGGACGCGCTCCGCGATCACGAGGGCGCGCGCCGCGCGGCGACGATGGCGATCCGCGCGCTCAGCAAGGAAGTCGCTCAGGAGAATCTGCGGAAAGCCGTCTAGCGCCGCCGCCGCATAAGCACCGCGGGGCGGGTCCTCTGGGAGGACCCGCCCCGCTTCTCTTCTACCGGGCCTAAGAGCGCTACTGCACGTTCACCTCGATGCTCGCCGCGTCGGACTGCGCGCCGTTCACGATCTGCTGCGCGCTGAGGACGTAGGGTGTGCCCACGAGCGGAATCGAGGTCAGATTCAACGGCACCTGCCACGTCCCGTTGGCGTTGGCGGTCGTCTGGACGCGCACCGTCTGCCCCAAGAGGCGCGGCTGCGCCGTCACGACAACCAGCGCGCCGGGCTGCGCCTGTCCCTGCACGATCACGCTCGTGCCCACCCGCTGGCCGTTGCCGGGCGAGGTGATCGCCGGCGCGGTCAGCGCGGTCGGCAGCGGGGCCGCGGTCGACGGGGTCGTCACCGCGACCTGGTAGGCTTGGTTCGTGCCCTGCACGACGTAGAACCGCGCGGCGCGGCCGTTCTGCAGGGCGCTGAAGTCGCCGGGCTGCCCGTTAATGGTGATCTGCGCGTCCGGCAGGACGGCGTACGTCGTGCCGTTCGCCAGCGTCACGGTCCGGTTGCCCGGATTGACGTGGGCGATCCGCCCCACCGGCGAGAGCCGGTACGAGGCCGTAATCTTGGCCGCCTGGTTGCTGCCGTTGGTGTCGACGACGACGTGGTCGCCGCTGCGCAGCGCGCCGAGCGCCGCCGAGCCGCCCGCGTTGTTGCCCGCGTTATACCGGTAGATCGCAGTGTCCGGCGTCACGACGAAAGTGTAATCCTGGTTGCTCGCCCGCACGACGATTTGCGGGTTCTGTCCGGTCGTCACGGCCATCAGCCGGCCGGTGATTTCACCGGGGGTCGCCACCGGCGGCGCGGACGCGGTCGGCGCGGCGCCGTTGCTGTTGATCAGGATCGTGGCGTTGGCCGCGTTCCACTGCACGCCGGCGCCGAGGGCTTCGCTGATGAAGCGCAGCGGCACCATCGTCCGGCCGTTGATCGTGAACGCCGGCACGTCCAGCAGCTGCGGCTGGTTGTTGACGGCGGCCTGGCGCGAGCCCACCGTCAGCTCGACGGTCTGCCCGCCGCGAACCGCCAGAATGTGCTGGTTCGCGGCGTTATAGTCCACCGTGGCGCCCAGCCGCTCGAAGATGCCGCGCAGCGGAACGAGGACGCGGCCCTGAATCACGGTCGGCGGCACGTCGAAATTGACCGGCTGACCGTCGACGAAAACCCTGATCATTCCCTGGGCGCCCGACTGCGTGGGCGCTGCGACTGAGATCGCCGCCACCAGGGCGAGGACGATCCACACCGCGCGTTTCCTATCCATGCGAATGCTCACCTTCCTTTATTTATATAATATTTATATAAGGCTCGATCATATAAAGCTCGATGCCGATGTAATGACGCACGCGCAACCCCGGGGGAGAGCCCCCGGGGTGCCTACACTCAACGTTACCCTCCGCCGGACACGCCCTAACCTACGGCCCGTGGGGCCGGCGGACGCATCACAGCGCAGGAGTCCCGGCGAGGTGCGGCGTACGCGGCGAACCGATTCGTCGCGAGGCGCGGGATCACAAAGACCAGCAGAGCCAGCGGCGGATACTCGACGGGGTAGTCGCGATACGGGACGGCGCCCCCTACAACGCCAAGGACGTTTCAATTCCTGATATAAGCCGCTTGGCACGGAAGCGCCGGACCTGAGGCCGTGACCGGGGAATCGTAAAGGAACCTGGTTGAGTTTGGTCTGGCGGGAGCGACGGGATTTGAACCCGCGATCTTCTGCGTGACAGGCAGATGTGTTAAACCAGGCTACACCACGCCCCCGCGCACGGCGGCACTCCCGCCGTCATCCATGGTAGGGTCCACACGGCGCGCTGTCAACCGAGACCACGGCTGCGAGGGACCTCCCGTCGCTGCGCGCCCAGCAGCCGTCGCCGCCCGCGTCGCTCGGCGCGCCGCTGGAGCAAGAATAGCCGGTCCGCTCGACGAAGGGATAGCCCACCCGTCTTGAGGAGGCTCCGCGATGCCACTGGCCGGCATTTATCCGATTACCCCCACCCCGTTCGACGAGCAGGGACGAATCGACGTCGAGAGCATTCAGACGATGACGGCGTTCATGCTCCGCCGCGGCGTGGACGGGCTCGCGATTCTCGGGGTCATGGGCGAAGCCGACCGGCTGACGGACGCCGAGCGCGACCAGGTGGTCGAGGCGTTCCGGCGCGCGCTGCCGGAGGGGAAGGCGCTCGTCGTCGGCGCGGGCGCGAACGGCACCGACGCGGCGATCCAGGCCTGCCGCCGGGCGGAGGGCCTCGGCGCGGACGCGCTGCTGGTCACGCCCCCGCGCATCCAAAACGAGGGCGTCCTTTTCGGCTACTACGAGCGCGTCGCGAAGGCCGCCGTGGTCCCGCTGATCGTCCAGGACTATCCGCCGGCGACCGGCGTGCTCATGACGCCGGCGCTGCTCGCGCGGCTCTACAAGGAACTGGAGCGGGTCGAGTACGTGAAACTCGAGGACGGGCCGACCGGGCCCAAGATGGAGCGGATCCGCGCCCTCGCCGGAGACGCGTTCGGGATCTTCGGCGCGCTCGGCGGCGTCTACGCCCTCGAAGAGCTCGAGCGCGGCGCGGTGGGGATCATGAGCGGGCTCGCCTACCCGGAACTCCTCGTGCGGCTCTACCGCCTGCACCGCGCCGGCGACGCGGCGGGCGCCGCGGCCCTTTTCTACGACTTCGTCAACCTCGCGCGGTTCGAATTTCAGCCCGGCATCGGGGTCTCGCTGCGCAAGGAGATCCTCGTCCGGCGCGGCGCGATCCGCACGGCGACCGTGCGGCACCCGGGCGCGGTCGCGGACCCGATCACGCTGCGTCAGCTCAACCGGATCGTCGGGCACCTCGTCGCGCGCGGACACCTCGTACCGGCGGACTCGCCGGCCGCAATGCAGGAGGCCGCGGATACGGCCGGAGGTTCTGCGCAGACAGGAAAATCCAAGCCGGCGGCGGCGCGCTGACGATCAGGCGGAGCAGCTGATGTCGCAACCGCGCTGCGATCTCGTCGTCCGCGGCCGCGTGGTCCTCCCCGAGCGGGTGCTCGAGGACGGGTACGTGGCCGTGCAGGACGGACGGATCGCGGCGGTCGGGGCCGCGGGAAGCGGCCTGCCGGCCGCCGGCCGGACCGTGGAGGTCGGGACGGCGTACGTCCTGCCGGGCGCCGTCGACACGCACGTGCACACCCGCAGCGAGCCGGCGGAGGGCATCACCCACTGTACCGAGGCCGCCGTAGCCGGCGGCGTGACGACGATCGTGGACATGCCGTACGACATGCCCGCGGCCGTCCCGGACGTCGAAACGTTCGAGCGCAAAGTCGAGGACGTCGGCGCGGAAGCGGTCTGCGACGTCGCGCTCTACGGCACGATCCGCAAGGAAGGCGGCCTCGATGCGATCGAGCCGCTTGCCCGGGCCGGCGCCTGCGCGTTCAAAGTCTCCACGTACGAGTCCCACCCGGTGCGCTTTCCGCGGATCCCGGACGGCGAGCTGCTCGAGGCGTTCCGCCGCATCGCCGGGACCGGACGGCTCGTCGCCGTGCACTGCGAGAACCAGGACATCGTCGATCGCGCGGTCGCCGCGGCGCGGGCGGCCGGTGACACGGGTCCGATGGCCCACGGCCGGAGCCGGCCGCCGGTCTCGGAGACCGAGGCGGTCAACCGCGTACTCGAGCTTGCCTGTCATGCCGGCGTGCACGTCCACATCGTCCACGCCAGCGTGACGCGGTCGTTCGACCTGGTGGAGCGCTACCGCGCGGAGGGCGTGCACGCGACCGCGGAAACCTGCATCCAATACCTCGTGCTCGACGAGCAGGCGATGGAACGGCTCGGGCCTTACGCCAAGATCAACCCGCCGCTGCGGTCGCGCAAAGACGTTCAGGGCCTGTGGACCTGCCTCACAGCCGGGCGGGTCAACTGGGTGACGTCGGATCACGCGCCCTGGGCGCAGGCGCAGAAGAGCAACCGGACCGACATCTTCGCGAACGCCTCCGGCGCGCCGGGGGTGGAGACGCTGCTGCCGCTGCTCCACCACGCGGGCGTCGCGGCGGGGCGCATCTCGATCCTCGACACCGCGCGGCTCCTCGCCGAGCAGCCCGCGAGAAACTTCGGCCTGTTTCCCCGCAAGGGCATCCTCGCGCCCGGCTCCGACGCGGACATCGCGGTGCTCGACCCCGACGCGACATGGACGGTGCGGGGCGCCGAGCTGCACAGCGGCGTCGGCTGGACGCCGTACGAGGGCATGGAACTGCGCGGGCGCGTGACGCACACGTTCGTGCGGGGCCGGCCGGCCTACGAGCAGGCGCGCGTCGTCGCCCGTCCGGGCGACGGAACGTTCGTCCGCCCCTAGGACCCCTGTCCGGCCGCTTCGAGCCGGCGGTTCAGATCGTAGGCCGCGCTGATGAGCCCGATGTGGGTCAGGGCCTGCGGAAAGTTGCCGAGGTGCTCGCCGCACTGCCCCAGCTGCTCGGAATAGAGTCCCAGATCGCTCGCGTAGCCGAAATTTTTCTCGAAGAGCAGCCGCGCCTGCTCGACGTCGCCGGACCGCGACAGCGCCTCGACGTACCAGAACGAGCACATGTTGAACGTGCCCTCGTGTCCCCGCAGGCCGTCGGGCGCCTGCTCGACCCGGTAGCGGTACACGAGCGAGTCGTCGACGAGGTCGTGGCGGATCGCGCGCATCGTCGAGAGCCATCGCGGGTCCTGCGGGCTCACGAACCGCACAAGCGGCATCAGCAGGTTGCCGGCGCCCATCGCCGCCGCGCCTTTGTGCTGCACGAACGCCTCGCGCTTGGGATCCCAGAAATCGTGGAAGACGCTGTGATAGATCTCGTCGCGGATGTCGTGCCAGCGTCCGACCGGCGCCGGGAACGAACGGCGGTGGGCGATCCGCAGCGCCCGGTCGAGCGCGACCCAGCACATCACCCGCGACTGGCAGAATTCCTGGGCGCCGCCGCGGACCTCCCAGATGCCCTCGTCCGCCTGCCGCCAATTGTCGCACACCCAGTCGACGAGGCGCGTCAGCGCCTGCCACAGCACCGACGAGATCGGCACGTCGTGCTTGTCGTAGAGGTACACGCTGTCGACCAGCTCGCCGTAGATGTCGAGCTGCAGCTGCCGGCAGGCGTCGTTGCCGATCCGAACGGGGCTGGACCCCATGTACCCGGAGAGGTTCGGGAGCGCCACCTCGGTCAGGTCCCGCCGTCCGTCGATGCCGTACACCGTCTGCAGCGAGCCGTCCGGCGACTCCTCGCAGCGCTGCGCGATCCAGCGCGTGAAGGCCGCCGCCTCGTCCGTGTACCCGAGGCGCAGCAGCGCGTACACGGTGAACGACGCGTCGCGGATCCAGGTGTACCGGTAATCCCAGTTGCGCTCGCCGCCCACGACCTCGGGCAATCCGAACGTCGGCGCCGCCACCATCGACCCGAACTCGCGCGAGGTGAGCAGCTTCAAGGCAAGGGCGGACCGGTTGACCATCTCGCGCCACCGGCCCCGGTACGTCGACCGCGCGACCCACTGGCGCCAGTAGTTCAGCGTGTCCTTGAACGACTGGGAGACATAGCCGTCAAAATTGGCCGGCGGGGCCTCGCCCGGCCGCGCCTCCTCGAAGATGAACGCGCAGCTCTGCCCCGCGGCGAGCGTAAACTCCGCGACCGCGTCGCCGCTGCGCACGCGCAGCGGCACTTCGGCCCGCAGCCGCAGGGCCGGCAGGCCCTTTCCGTCCGGGATGAACACGATCCCGTGCTCGGTCGTCTCGGCGCGATGCCGGCCGCGCGCGTGATCAAATCGCGGCGCGCAGACAAGCCGGTACTTGACCTCCCCTCGGACCGTTTTGGCGCGGCGGATGAGCTGCGGCGTGCCGCCCGGCGGCTCAAGAGGCATGAAGTCGGAGATCTCCGCCACGCCGTCCGCGGCCAGGAAGCGGCTCAGCAGCACGTTGGAGTCCCACAGGTAGTGCTGCCGGTGCCGGGCGCCCTCGACGAGCGGGGTGATGGCGAACCGGCCGCCCCGCTCGTCGTCGAGCAGCGCCTGAAAGACGGACGGCGAGTCGAACCGCGGAAAGCAAAAGAAATCGATCGATGCGTTGACGCCGATCAGCGCGGCCGTTCGGAGATCGCCGACCACACCGTAACGCTCGATGGGCAGATATCCCACGCCTTCATTGTTCCCAAGGCGCGGAGCGCTCACCTGCCGGACGACTTACCGGCGGCCTCTATGAGCCCGCGGGTGTCGCGGAGGCGACGGGATAATCTTCCTCTTGGAGCACGGCCTTGAGCCGGTCGAGATCGACGGACGCCTCATCGTACGACACCCGGACTTCTCGGGCCGGGATATCGACCTCGACCGCGCGGACGCCGGCGGTGCGGCCGAGCGCCTGTTTGATCGTGCGCTCACAGTGATCGCAGGAGATATCCGGCACCCGCAGCACGACGTGTGTCACGCGCGGCCTCCCTCTGAATGCTCCACCCACCGGAATCCGCGCAGCCGCAGCGCGTTCGCGACGACGCTGACGCTGCTCATCGCCATCGCCCCCGCGGCGAGCACGGGGTTCAGGAGGACGTGGAAGAACGGGTAGAGCGCGCCCATCGCGACGGGAATGAGCACCACGTTGTAGGCAAACGCCCAGAACAGTCCCTGCTTGATCACGCGGACCGTGGCCCGCGACAGCGCGATCGCCGCGGCGATGTTCCGCAGCTCGCCGCCGACCAGTGTGACGTCGGACGCCGCCATCGCGACGTCGGTCCCCGTCCCGATGGCGATGCCGAGATCGGACTGCGCGAGCGCCGGCGCGTCGTTGATCCCGTCCCCGACCATCGCCACAACCTGACCGGCGGCCTGCAGCGCCTTGACCTTCTCCGCCTTCTGGCGCGGCGCGACCTCCGCCATCACGTGCGCGGCGTCGATTCCCGCTTCGGCCGCGATCGCCTCCGCGGCCAGCCGGTGATCGCCGGTCACCATCCACACCTCGAGGCCGAGCGCCCGCAGTGACGCGACCGCCTCCCGGGCCCCGGGTTTGATCCGGTCCGCCACCGCGATCAGGCCAGCGCCGCGGCCGTCGAGCGCAAGGAAGATCGGGGTCGCGCCCGTCCGCGCCAGGTCGGCGGCGCGGTCCCCCAGGCCGTCGAGCGCGGCGCCGGCCTCCTCCATGAACGCGCGGGTGCCGATGGCGAGGCGGCGGCCTTCGACGATCGCGGTGATCCCCTTGCCCGCGATCGACTCGAACCGCTGCGCGTCCGGAATGCGAAGGTCCCGCGCGCGCGCGGCGGCGAGGATTGCCTCGCCGAGGGGGTGCTCCGATCCTCGCTCCGCGCCCGCCGCGAACCGGAGCACGTCCGACTCGTCGAGTCCGGCGGCGGGAAGGATGCGGATGACCTCCGGCCGGCCCGCGGTCAGCGTGCCGGTCTTGTCGAGCACGATGGTGGTCACCCGGCGCGCCTGCTCGAGCGCCTCGCCGCCGCGAATCAGGATCCCCAACTCGGCCGCCTTGCCGGTGCCGACCATGATCGCCGTCGGCGTGGCCAGCCCGAGCGCGCACGGACATGCGATGATGAGGACCGCGATCGCCGCGGTCAGTCCCAGGATCAGCCGCGGCTCCGGCCCGAGCAGCAGCCAGCCGGCAAACGTCGCGAGCGCGACGACGAGCACCGCCGGCACAAAGACGCCGGCGATCGTATCGGCGAGCCGCTGGATCGGCGCGCTCGATGCCTGCGCCTCTTCGACCAGGCGGACGATCTGCGCGAGCGTCGTCTCCTTCCCAACCTTGGTGGCCCGGAAGACGAACGAGCCGCGGGTGTTGAGGGTCGCGCCGATCACCGTGTCCCCGGGCGCCTTCTCGACGGGGAGGCTCTCTCCGGTCAGCATGCTCTCGTCGAGGGCCGATGCTCCCTCCAGCACGACGCCGTCGACGGGGACTTTCTCGCCCGGCCGGACCCGGATCCGGTCGCCGGCGAGCACCGTCTCCACGGACACGTCTCGCTCGGCGCCATCGCGAAGGACGCGCGCGGTCTTCGGACGCAGGCCCATCAGCGCGGTGATCGCCGCCCCCATCTGCGTCACCGCGCGCCGCTCCAGCCAGCGCCCGAGGAGGATCAGGGCAATGATGATCACCGCGGATTCGTAGTAGAGGTGAAACGGGAACCCCCACCGCCGCGCCAGCGACGGCCAGAGCGTCACGAAGACGCTGTAGCCGTATGCCGCGCTGGTCCCGACCGCGACGAGCGTATCCATGGTCGCGCCGCCGTGCCGCGCGGCCGCCCACGCCGCGCGATAGAAGACGCCGCCCGCCCAGAACTGCACCACGGAGGCGGCGATCAGCAGCACCGGCGCCCAGAGCATCATGTCGAGGTGAAGCGGGAGATACATCAGCGCCATCATCACGGCGCCCACGATCAGGCTCGTCAGCCACTTGACCCGGAGTTCGCGCAGTTCGCGCTGCGCCGGATCGCCCTCCCGGGACGGCGCGGCGGCCGGCGATCCCGAGTCCGCGTCCGGTGCCGGCGCGGGCCCCATCGCGTACCCGGCGCGTTCGACCGCGGCGCCGAGGAGCTCCACGGTGGCCACGGTGGGGTCGAAGACGACGCGCGCCTTGGCCGCGGCGAGGTTCACCATCGCGTCGCTCACCCCGTCGACGCGGCGCAGGGACTTCTCGACCCGGCGAACGCACGAGGCGCACGTCATCCCCTCGATCGGGAGATCGACGGTGGCCGTGGCCGGGCGGGCGCCGGCCGTCATCGCGTCCACCGGGTTACGCGCCGCCGCCGCCGTTCGACCGGGCGTACTGCCGGCGGTTTTCGAAGACGTCGAGCAGCTCGGCGATGGCCCGCTCGCGCTGGAGGGGATTGTCCGAGCGGATCGCGCCGGTCACGCAGTGGTTAAGATGGCGCTCGAGCAGCAGCGCGGTCGCCTTGTCGACGGCGCTTTGCACGGCGCGGATCTGCTTGATGACGTCCACGCAGTAGCGGTCCTCGTCGACCATCCGGACGACCGCGCGCCAGTGCCCCTCGATGCTGCGCAGCCGGGCGAGAATCTGCGCCTTCGCCCGCGGGTCGAGACCGGTCACGGTTCGCGGCATTCGGTACTTCCCTCCCTCCCCCCGTAGGGGGGGATACGTCCAGAGTAGCGGGCGGGCGCCGGCCGTGTCAACGCCGCGCGGCGCCGGTGTAATAGGTCAATGATTCTGTCACCCCATAACGGGTCAGTGAATCTGTCACCCTGGGAGGATGAACAGGGGGAGAGTCACCTTGAGCAAGAGAGAGCAGCAACGGGCGCATGTCCTGGTCCAGGTCGTCGAGGGGCATCTGGCCGTGCCTGACGCGGCCCGGCTCCTGAGCGTCTCGTTCCGTCACC
>Ga0207416_1001603_pt1 | contig 28752 bp, 22 predicted proteins | sample PaiPotPPM11metaG_FD_184107 | JGI IMG/M metagenome (GOLD analysis project Ga0207416, IMG submission 184107) | Iron sulfur acid spring bacterial and archeal communities from Banff, Canada, to study Microbial Dark Matter (Phase II) - Paint Pots PPM... ... | reverse complement strand
CTGCCAAGCGCTTTGCTGACGAGAGGATACTCGTAGGCACCATCCATCATCATGGCGTTTTTGCCGTTGATGAAGAGGTTGTAGTATTCATTCGCCGAGGCGTTCGTCGGAGAAACATGATACGTGTAGATCGTGTTGTACTCGAAGGTCAGAGCATTCACGCCCGCGGGACTATTAAACTCAATCCGGCGGGTATTGGCGTTGGCCTCTGTGCCGCCAAACTGCGACAGCAGCGAAGGGAACAGGAAAGGATTCGGCCACGAAGGCTGCTGGACATAGCCCCATTGCCCTTTGCTGGCATTGGTGGTAGCTTGTGCGTCATGAATAAACTGGCTGGCATTGGTCGGCGGCTGATTGGGATTGAGTCCCGCCGCTTTGAACATTGCCTTGTTGTAGAAGAGCAGCGTGGGCAGTGCACCGTTTGGAATGACATAATGGACGCCTTTGACTGCCGTCCCGTTCCACATCGAGGATGGGAAATCAGTAGTTGGATTGATCCCAGCCATTTTGAGAATGGGATCGATAGGTTCTTCCAGACCCTCATATGCATACGGTGCCGACGGGGTTAAGGATTCTTCCAGGATATCTGGGCCGCGATGGGCAGATAACGCCGAGTTAACGACCTCAGTTTCATTGTTGTACGGGAATGAGGTGAAATTCACCTGCACTTTGCCACTGTACTGCTTGTTGAAGTCATTAATAATGGTCTGCACTCCCTGGGTTGGGCCTGAACTCCAAAACGTAATCGTTTGCTGGCCGCCAGATCCGGAAGACGCGCTTCCGCACGCGGATAACAGTCCCATCATCGCTACTGAAAACGCCAGGAGAGAAATGACAATGTTGTGTTTGCCTACCATCTGACCTACCTCCTTTGGAAAGGCCTAAACTGTCCAGTTTTTTAGACGAACCGCAGACGATGTAAAGATAACAACCTACATGTGACAGGTGGAAATCTCCTTGAAGTTCCTCTATCTCTTCCTGGAGTTGAACAGGAAATCAGGTCTTCTCGGCTGCTCCATAGACAGCGCTTGTCTCGTCGCAGGCACTTCTCATACTTCTTCGTGAGAGAAACAGCTATCCAGGCCAGATGAGTGCCTCATCTGCTAACTAGTCAGGTGTACACCTGATCAGTTCCCTCCTGAATGGGCGACCCAAGTGTAGGACGTGTTTATTCTGATTTATTTGTAATAATACAGAATAATTAGATTATAAAGGTTTGGAAAAGGCTTTGTCAAGGGCATGAACGTTCTAGGTCTCCGGACTGACGGGGAAAACCGGGAGAGGCGGGAGAGGACGTGGATGTAGGGATGAGGCGCTTGCGCCGCCCATGTCCACGTCACCTGGTCGTTTTATCCCGCCTGGGAAGATGCGTCAACGGGCAGACACGGGGCGGCGCAAGCGCCCCTACACGTCACGCACGGCATGTTTCGCTCGCAAAAAATGAGGGACACGTCCTGAAACAGCCTGAATTGACAAACAAATAGACAGCACATACAATACAAATTATCTGGAATGCTCAGATTCGTGTTACAGTAAAACACCTCTTCTTGAATGAAACGGATTGAACAATGATGGTTGTAAAGCACGAGGGAACGTACAAAATATTGACGTTAGACGACATTGTGTCTGGCGAAGAGCTTGAGCGCGTCCTCAAAGCATTAGATTCTCCGAATCGTATCCGTATCTTGCGCTATCTCGCGGCACGGATAGCCAGTGTCAGTGAAATCGCGACTGCACTCGATATTCCCGTCTCGACGGCAGCGCTGCATATTGAAACACTGGAAGATGCCGGGCTTATTCTAACGGAACTGGCACCCGCCAGTCGTGGATTACAAAAGTTTTGTTCTCGCATCTATGACCGAATTGTGATTGATCTGCCAATCAACGAGAAACCTCGCGAGCAAATTGTCGAACTGAACATGCCGGTAGGCGCATTCGCCGATTGCCAGATTGTCCCAACCTGTGGCCTGGTCAGTGAAAGCGAGATTATCGGGCTGATCGACGACCCGGCTTCATTTTATGAGCCAGCGCGGGTCAATGCACAGTTGCTCTGGTTTTACCGGGGCTATGTCGAGTATCGCTTCCCTAATCGAGTTCCCGTCGGAACCCATCCTGAATCTCTGCGCTTAAGCATGGAAGTGTGTTCCGAAGCGCCGCTCTACAATCTGGACTGGCCTTCGGACATCACCGTCTGGATTAATGGAGTAGAAATCGGGACATGGACAAGCCCTTCTGACTTCGGTGGAGAGCCAGGTCGCCTGACACCTGAATGGTGGACGCCTCGCAATACACAGTATGGCCTTCTGAAGTTCTGGCACGTGAGCGAGCTAGAGTCGGCGGTTGATGGTATGAGGGTATCCGACGTAAGAATCGCTGCTCTCAGGCTGGGGGATTCACCGTTTATCGCGGTACGGATAGGCGTCAAGCCCGATGCGGCGCATATCGGCGGCATCAATCTCTTTGGCAGCCGCTTTGGGAACTACCCACAAGACCTCATTTTGCATATCGGCTACAGGAGTAACGGAATGTAAACTGATAGGGATGTCCCTCATTTTTTGTGGTTTGCCATTATTGGTGGATTTTTGCGAGGTAACTTAGCGTAAAATGGGTATCAATCCCCATAAAACCAGGATGAACACAGCCAAAACATTGCCACATATCTTGGCCTGTCTTATTCCTCAGCATGTTTATCGTCTCCAATTGCTCTGATTGTTGATGAATTGTTGTGAGATATGGGTCAATCGCGCCAAGATTAGTGACTGTGTTTTTCAGGTCGCTTACTGACATCGGTTTGCGATATCTGGGTTGACGTTTCACAACACGATACTCAATGCTCTCACTAGGCAATACTCGCCACCTCGCGTTGCGGTGGATGTTGCGCGCCTTGCAGCAGATCGACGAACGCCTGCACTACCCGCGGATCAAATTGTTTGCCCGCGCATCTCTGTAGCTCCATGAGAGCCTCCTCCGATGAACGCGCTTGCTGATAGGGTCGAACTGTAATTATGACAGTGTAAGCGTCAACAACGGCGAGCAGCCGGGCTGCGAAGGGAATCTGCTCAGCTTGCAAGCGGTCGGGGTATCCATACCCATCCCAGCGTTCATGGTGGGCGCGGATCACTTTAACCAGAGGACGAAGGGAGGGAATGTGATCGAGTACTTCTGCACCGACGATAGGATGTATCTTCACCTGTACCCACTCCTCTTCTGTCAGAGAGCCTGATTTCTGTAAGATCGCGTCGGGGATGGCGACTTTTCCAATGTCAAGCAGGAGCCCCGCCAGAGCCACGCTCTGTGCTGCTTCCTGGGACATCCCTACAGCACGGGCGAGTTGGCGCGCCAGGTCGCCGACTTGCTGCGAGTGATGCCCAAGATAACGATCCCGCTTCTCTACAAGCGCAACCAGCGCCTCCACGGTTCCGCGTAAGGCGATCTCTTCTCTTCCTCCTTCAGCAGCTTCCCCGTCAAGCAGCGCGATGACTGCAGGATCGCTTATCATGCGAACCTGATTGCGTCCCAGGTGCTTGGCTCCATACATGGCATGGTCGGCGGCAGAGATCAGTGCATTCTGGTCACAGGAATACTCTGGATAACACGCGACTCCAACCGAGCAGGTGAGATGCAGGCTCTCATTGATGTCGAAGGAATGGAAACTGACGGCCTTCCTGATCCTCTCAGCGATCTCCAAAGCTTCTTCGGCAGTTGCCTCCGGCAAAATGATGACAAACTCTTCTCCTCCCCAGCGCCCCACGGTATCCATGCTGCGAGCGGTGGCGCTAAGCACGCCACCAAAGTCATGTAAGACGGTATCTCCGGCCGCATGACCGTGGCTATCATTGAACGCTTTGAAATGATCGATATCCAGAAAGAGTAGCGAACAGGAGCGACTGTAGCGCTGCGCCCGTTCCAATTCCTGCGTGAGCCTCGACAAGAGCGCGCGGTGGTTCGGAAGTTCGGTCAGGGCATCGGTGGTCGAGAGAACTTGCAAGCGCGTATTATTCTCAGCCAGCTTCGCGTTTTTCTCCTCGATCTGTTGGTAGAGGCGATGGATAGAGCGAGTGATGAAAATCGCGACACCTAGCGCAAAGAGTATGGCGCTTCCACCTATGCCGATATCGAAGAATAGCACAAGGTTGGATAGCGCACCCTCCCTAGCATCTGCCTGTATGATTTCGCGTTCCACCACGTCAATGTAGACCTGCATTTCTTGTTCGAGCCTCGGGAGAAATGGGTTATCCGCGTAGGTATTGCCGGCAGTTGTCTGCTGACCGGCCCGTTTCTGGGCAAAGGCCTGTTGATTTTTCTCATAGTAGCCCCCGCTTTCGAAGAAGTAGCGCGTGAAACTGACCAGCGCGGAACGCTGCTGGGGCGTGTCGGCCAGTGCAGTCGATCTGGCAACCGCCACACGCAATGCTTGCACATCCTGCTGGTAGGTTTGGGGTAGCTGCGTTTGCTGGTGTGGATCGTAGGATAAAATGTACCGGGCTCCCTGGTCATCGATGGCCCGCGTGAGCCTGACAATGAACTCGGCCGATTTGTGTGAGGGATACAGATGGTCGATGATGAGATCGGAGTTGGCCAGATGCTGGGTATTAGCAGCAAGATTGGTCCCTACTGTGGCCACTATGCACAGCAGCATAAGGCCAAAACCGAGAGACAGCAGGCGCGTGAATTTCAGCTGCCGCAAAAGAGAAAACAGCATGCAGGCCTCCAAAGGTGTGATCACCTGATAACCAGACTGACCGTGCAGGAATCATCACAGCCATTCCGTCGCTGCATGGTTTCTTCATTCTCTTTTTTCAATCGGCAAAAATGATGCTTTCAGTATCCCATATTCCTTCCGCTCATATGCAGGGGTAAGCCTTTTGTACTGTTACGCGTCTAGACCGAGATAAGCTCAAACGCTGCTATTCGGCAGAAGAAAATTGGTGATGGTAGCCGGGGAGCGGCTTCATGCTCGTTTCGACAGCAATCGGTGCAAGCGGGGTACATCTCATTCTACTTGCGTACTTCTGAAAAAGGATCGCTCCCTGGTGTTCCAAGTGCAAGGGATCAGTCTTCTTAGTCTACCTAAATTTCGCCCAAATTAACGACAATGTGTAAGGGAGTAAGCAACTCCCGCAAGGGACGGAGGACCTGTTTCACCGACAACGAGCAGATCAGCACGCCATAAGCAAAGGGGCCATCTTGTTGGCGACAGCGCACCGCAATGCGCCGAACCGGGCGCACATAGCCGGTAGGTGGCTCGGTCACCCAGCCAAAGGAGCGCTCGGACCAGTCTGGGTCCTGAACCCACTCGCTCACCGTTTTGGCCAGGCGCAGCACGCGTTGCCCCGAATACTCTTTCGCCATGATCTCATAGCCACGTACAAGCAGCCAATTGAGGTCATCCAGGGTTCCGGCACCAGCGTCCACGCGGAGAACCGTCCGTGTCCGTTTCGCCTCGTCCAGATGCAAAGTCGCCTCAGCCGCCTCCACCAACGGCTGCAAGGCCTTGACCAACTGGACATTGCCGGCAAACTTGAGTTGACTCACTTTCACTCTCATGGCTGCCAAGGAAGCACAGCCGGTAAAATGTTGCGTCTGATTCGTGCTACACTCGTTCATGATGGTGGTTCTCCTCTCGCTTGATTCATCTTCTACGGGAGGTATAGACCATCATTGTTCTTATTACAAGGCCCTTTCTTGTGGCTAGACTCTGTCACTAATTTGGGCGAAATTTAGGTAGTCTAAACAAGAATATCTCGCCCTAAAAGAATTAATCAAACTTAGGCAAGGTTCAATGTGGACGAATCATGCTTGACAGATTGAACAGTCAAAAATTAAATTTGCATTGGCTCAGTAAGCCACTTCGCGTCATTCATTCTGTCAGGAACTGTCACGTTCATGTGAACCATACCTTACACAAACGCGTAGGCGATTCAGGCGTCAGCCAACTTGGAATAATCCTGCACTGCTTTGTGCCAGGCAGCAGCGTGGGAGGCTCGCGGTGAAAAGAGCTGCGTGGGCAAATTCCGGGCGACAGCGCGCACCTCTGACAGGCTGTGCAAATCGCCCAGGCCCACCAACTGCATCAGCGCATTGCCCAGTGCCGTCGCCTCATATGGCCCGGCAATAATCGGCAAGCCAAGCGCGTCGGCCAGCCATTGGTTAAGCCGGGCATTGCGCGCCCCGCCGCCCAGCACATGCACGCGCGCGATCTGCACTCCGGTCAACGTGCCAATCTGCTGAAACACCTCACGATAGCGCAGCACCAGGCTTTCCAGGATGCAGCGCGCGAAAGCCGCTGGAGACTGCAGCGGCGCTTGCCCGCGTTCCACCAGTGAGACGTTAATGGTGGCTGGCATATCGGCTGGCGCCAGGAAACTCGGGTCGTCGGGGTCAATCACCGCCGAGAACGGCGGCACGCCATCCATCTCCGCCAGCAGCGCGTCGTAATCCACTGCATACCCGGAGCGCTCCCATTGCTTCTGGCATTCCTGCAAGAGCCACAGTCCCATCACGTTCTTGAGGAAGCGCGTCGTGCCGAAAACGCCCCCTTCATTCGTGCCATTGGCGGCGCGCCAATTCCATGCCGACCAGCGACCACGTGCCAGAACTGATGTAACCCCACGCGCCCGTCCCAGATGCCGGCACTGCCGCGACGGCTGAGCCGGTATCGTGCGTCGCAGGCGCAATGACCCGCGCTGCTCCCAGGTCACTGTGCCATTGCGGCAGCACGTTCCCCACGACTGTCCCCGCCTCCACCACCGGCGGGAGCAGAGAGGTCGGGATGTTCAGGCGGGAAAGCAGGTCGGTGGCCCACGTTCCCGCGATGGGATCCCAGCACTGCGTGGTCGAGGCGTTCGTGCGCTCGCTGACCTGCTCCCCGCTGATCTTGCTCTGCAGCAAATCGGGGATCAGCAACAGCCGGTGGGCGCGCGCCAACTCGCCTGGCTGTTCCTGTTCATGCGCGTATAGTTGATAGAGAGTGTTGAAGGGCAGAAACTGAATACCGGTACGGGCATAGAGGACATGACGCGGAATACGGATGAAGACCTGCTCCATCACGCCATCTGTACGATGATCGCGATACTGGTACGGCTGGCGCAGCAGTGCGCCCTGCTCATCTACCAGGCCGTAATCGACGCCCCAGGTATCGATGCCGATGCTGTCGAGCGTTCCTGCCGCCCGTCGGGCCTTTCGCAGGCCAGCCAGCGTCTCGTCCCACAGCGCAGGGAAGTTCCAGAAGCGATGTCCCTGCTCCGTAACCGGCATATTGGGAAAGCGATGCACCTCTTCCAAGGAAACCGCCTGCCCATCGAAGCGAGCCAGCAGCACGCGCCCGCTGCTGGCTCCCAGATCGACTGCTGCGACCATGCGCGTTGCCACGAGGTGGTTCCCTTTCTCAGCGGGGATAGGCCCCCGCGATGCCGCCATCGACGTTGAGGATGTTGCCGGTACTCTTGAGCGAGCGCGTGGGTGAGGCGAAGAAGGCCACGGCTTCGGCGATATCCTCCGGCAGGATGTTGACGCCCAGCGTCGTGCGCTTGCGATACACCTCTTCCAATTGATCAGGAGCCACGCCATACGTTGCTGCGCGCTCCTGCCGCCAGGAGCTGTCCCAGATGCGCGAGCCGGCCAGCACCGCGTCCGGGTTCACGGTATTGACGCGAATGCCGAACTGCCCGCCCTCTTCTGCTAAACAGCGCGCCAGATGCGCCTCGGCGGCTTTGGCCGTCGAATAGGCAGCCGCGTTCTTGCCGGCGACCAGCGCGTTCTTGCTGGCGACGAAGACGAGATTGCCGCCGCGCCCCTGTGCTTGCATGAGCCGGAAGCCTTCACGTGCCACCAGGAAGTAGCCCGTCGCCAGCACATTCCAGTTCTTGTTCCACATCGCCAGGCTCGTCTCGACGATCGGCGCGCTTGAAGCCAGCCCGGCATTGTTGACGATCACATCGAGTCCGCCAAAGGCCAGAGCTGCCTGCATGAAGGCCGCTTGCACGCTCGCCTCGTTCGTGACATCCATCTGCACTGCTACAGCACGGCCATTTCCAACATGCTGATTGAGATAGGATGCCAATTGCTCTGCACCCGCGAGGTCAATATCGGTGGCGACGATATGCGCGCCGTCTTGCGCCACACGCCGGCAAATGGCCGAGCCGATGCCGCCTGCTGCACCTGTCACCAACACCACGTTTCGCGCGAACTCGCGCTCCGGCGGGGCCAGCTTGAGCTTGTACTGCTCCAACGGCCAGTACTCGACTGCATAGCTTTCGACATCGGAGAGCGAAATGAAGCCACCGCAGGCTTCCGCCCCGCGCATGACGGCCATCGCCCGGTGATACAGTTGGGCGGAGACATCGGCCATCGCCGCATCTTTGCCGGTGGTAAACAGGCCCGCCCCAGGGATCAGGATCACGCGCGGGTGAGGATCGGCGGCAGCATCGGAAGCGCGCAAGACCGGGGTTTCAGCATCGGGATCGAGGTTCTGCTGCGCATTGTCGTCCAGGTAGCGGCGATATTTCTCTACATACGCCGCGACACCTGCGCGCAAAGCCTCTTCGAGGGCCGCGACATCTTGCGCTGGTGTCCAGTCTACCAGCAACGGCCAGGGTTTAGTATGCACGAGGTGATCGGGGCAGGCGGCGCCAATGGTTGTCAAGCGCGGCGCATCCTGGCTGCTCGCGAACGCCAGCACGTCTTCGCCGTCCTCAAAACGCAGTATCTGGCGCTGCTTTGCCGAGACAAGCCCACGTAAGACAGGGGCAACTTGCGCCGCGATGGTGCGCCGCTCGTCCGCCGCCAGTAGAGAAATGCGGAAACCGCCAAAAGCCGTTCGATCAGCATGTACAATTCGCTCTTCCACGAAATTGCGTGCCTGGGTAATAATCCGCATCGTCGAGGTATAGCAATCTTCGTCGGTTGCGCCCCAGGTGATGAGGCCGTGTTTCGCCAGGATGACTAGTTGAGCGTGCGGGTGGGCGCGCAGCGCCAGGGCGACTTCGCGCGCCAGCCCAAAGCCGGGTCGGCGATAGGGAATCCAGATCAGCGCATCGCCAAAGCATTCACGCGCCAGCGTCTCGCCGTTGGCGGCACAGGCGAAGTAGTTTGTCGCGTCAGCGTGTGTGTGATCGATATGGGTGAATGGTAAAAATCCGTGCAAGAGCGTCTCGATGGAAGGACGCGGGCGGCCCGGCTCGTAGAAACAGTGCGCGAGGTAGTCTACCATCTCGCTGTCGCTCATGCGTTCGCGCTCGAGCAGAGGCAGCACGTCGTCCAGATACAATCCGGTAAACGAGGCTTCCGTGACGGTCGCCAGATCGGAGCCGGAGCCTTTGACCCACAATACAGGCGCCGGATGTCCCCGGAAATCGATCTCGTCAGCCTTCGCCGAGGTATTGCCACCGCCCCAGTTACAGACCGAGCGATCCGCTCCCAGCCTGCGCGAGCGCGCGACAAGTTGAGCCAAAGTCGTTGGTGTGGAGATACCTGTCATAGTATTGATTCCTTGTAATCGAAGTAATCGAAGTAATCGAAGTAATCGAAGTAATCGAAGTAATCGAAGTAATCGAAGTAATCGAACTGAACTGTGATCAAACTGAACTACCTCCGTCAAAACAGGCAGAAGGGCGCGACAAATCGGACCGCTACGCGCCGGGATAACCGCTGCTCATGGTACTGCCTGCCCGCTCGCGTGCCACACGCCCAGCATAGCTGCTGGCGCGAAAATCCGCTGCCGGGTCAGGATTGCGTCCCTGGCGCACGCGAAATTCGGCCAGCAAGGGACGCACATCCGTCTCATAAGCCGCTCGCAGCACTCGATATGCCTCCAGCACATCTCCGGCTTCCTGCGCCTCTTGCAGGGCCATGCGATCAACCAGCAAGGCTTTAGCGAAAGCAGTCTGGATATGAACGACGCTCTGGATCATCGCCTCGATTTTCGGCTCGATGTTGTATGATTGATCGATCATATACGCGATGCGACCCGCGTTGGTATTGCCCTCCGCCCCTGCCCCAACGATCTCATTGAAGATGCAGAAGAGGTCAAAGGGATTCTGCGAGCCGACGATCAGATCGTCATCCGCGTACCGGCGGTCGTTGAAATGAAAGCCGCCCAGCCTATCCTCGTCGAGCAATTGCGCGACAATCTGCGCGATGTTAGTACCCTGAGCATGGTGTCCGGTATCCACCAGCACATCGGCCTGGGGGCCGAGTTTTTGTGCCATCAGCAGAGACGTACCCCAGTCCGGCAGATCGGTGGCATAGAAGCCCGGCTCGAAGAACTTGTACTCGATCAAGAGGCGCATACCGGTGGGTAATGCCGCGTAGATCGCCTGCAATGACTCCAGCAGGCGATGACGGCGGTGACGCAGGTCATCCTGACCAGGATAGTTCGTGCCATCGGCCAGCCAGAGGCTGATGACGTCCGAGCCGACCTCCTGAGCGATGTGGATGCATTCGATCACATGCTCAACTGCCTGCTGCCGTATCCCCTTGTCGAAATGACACAGGCTGCCAAGGCGGTACACGTCCTCTTGAAAGAGGTTCGGATTCACCGCACCAATGCGCAGGCCAAGCGCGCGTGCATAGTCTTTCACCGCTTGCCAATCGTCATCCCTGTCCCAGGGAATGTGAATGGCGACGCTGGGGCAGATACCGGTGACTTTTTGAACTTCTGCCGCGTCTGCCAGCTTCTCGCGCAGGGTACGAGCTGCTCCCGGCCAGTGAAACACCTTGAAGCGCGTCCCCGAATCGCCATAGCCCCAGGAGGGTGTTTCGATAGTGAACTGTTGGATTGCCAGCAACATCGCTTCGACATCTATCCCGTGCGCGGTTAGCTCACCTTTGAGCGCCTCAAAAGATGAAGTATTCATGATACCAGGCTCCCATCAGTTGTCGTGTCGCATATTTACGCAAATTGCATAGTTTCTAAGCCTAGGAGATACCCGACCTTACTCGCCTGCTTCCCGACAGCGCCCACTCCCAGGGCGACATGGTGCGTCGGGCCTGCTTCGCTCCAGCGCGTGGCGAAAGAAGCCGGATCAAGGGCGAAGCGTATGCGACTGTTCGTATTCCCCACTCGCAGCGTTGGCCCGGCAATGCTTTCACCCTCGGCCACCAGAAACTTCAGCCTGCTGTCGGCCTGCTGGGTTACTCCAAGAATCGTGACCGGCCCGTATTGCACTTTGAATTCGACCGAAACGCCGAAGCCACGTTTTCCATGATAGAGCTTCAGTTTCCGCAAAATCGGGCGCTGGTTGGAAATGGCGATATGGCCGGGGCCATCGTGTCCCATGAGGACGAACTGCTCGACGAAGTCCAGCGCGTAGCCGGGGCCATCGTGTCCCATGAGGACGAACCGCTCGACGAAGTCCAGCGCGTAGAACTCGGTGAAGCTGCCGCCGCAGCCGAGTCGATCCATGATCAGCATAGCGATGGCGTTCTTGAGATCACCTTCGCCGCTGCACGGGATGCCCTGCGCTGTAAGCAGCGTATTCCCGACGATCATGCCGGCAGTGGTGCGTTCGTTTTCATTCTCCGCGAGTCCACGGTAATAATAGGCCAGGGCGTCCAGGTCGAAATCCTTGACCAGCGCATCCAGACCAACGGCTACGCGTGCGCTCCACTCGATATCCTCCGGCTCGATGGGTGCGGCAATGGGATCGGTGGTAGGCTCGGCGAAATCGAAGGTGGTTTCAATGTCGTGTATCTTCTCGCGCACGGCATCAGCAGGCGCATCTTGTACGCGCGCGACCAAGTCATCGATCTCAAGCACTTCGATATGGCTGCCAAGCTGGCCCTGCACGACGGTAAAATCCGAGTACATATCAAGCATCCCCGGATAGGTGTGGCCCAGGAAGCCAAAGCGCGCGCCCCTTATATGATGGGCAGCTTTCGCCGCCAGGCACCACTCGCGTATCTCATTCCAGGCAGAGGGATCGTCGAACAATATGCCGGAGACGACTTTGAAGGGCAGGCGCGCGCGCGTGAGCGCCATGCAGATTTCCGGTACGCAGCAAGCGGAACAATTCGCGAGCCATTCCCCCGTTGTCGCATTTTCATAATCGAGCGCGGCGGCTGGCTGCAAATTCAATACGACGGTTGGGGCTTTCGCTACCTGGATAACCGGCAGCACCTGGGACGATGTGGCATACGTAGCAGTGTAGACGAAGACGATGTCAACCTGTTCGCGCGCGAACAACGCTCCCGTTTCGTGCGCCTTCTCCACGGAATCGACCATACCGCCCGCGGCAACGTCGCCCCACTGCGCCATCTGCTGTTCCACATACGCGCCATAGCGTTGTAAGCGATCATGCAGTCCCTCGAATTGCGGCCAGTAGGCGGCCAGGCCAATCGCGAAAACGCCGATCTTTGGACGAACGGCTCGTTTGGACTCAAACATCTCCTGTTTTCCTCCCATCCTAATCCAGGTGAAACACTTCCGGCAGCACATACGGGAAGCCTGTTCCAGGGTCAGGGTCCGTTGTCATGATCTCGCTCATATAGCGCTGCCAGCGATCATTCGTCTCGCTCTTGCTCATTGTTTCGAGAAAGCGCTGGAAGTCTTCTACTTCCATATAGGCGAAGAGATCGAGCCCCTTTGGGTAGATCGAATAATTATGGCAGCCAGCTTTCTTCAGGTCCGCCAGCAGTTCAGGCCAGACATGCTGGTGTCGCACCCGGTATTCTTCCTCGTACCCAGGCTTTATCTTCATGGTAAAGGCAACACGCTGCATCGTTACGACCTTACCTTTCGTTTTCTTCCGCTAAACCGGATATGGCGATGGCAAGAAGCATTTGCTCTCTGCCATCGCCATAACTTTTACGTCGATGTGGTTCCACCAACTTGAGGGGATTCACCGGTCTGAATCTGCTCAAGCGATTTGCTCTGGGTGCGAGGGCCGAAAAAGCCGCCAACGATGAAGTTGTACGTGAACAATAGACCCATAATCAGCGCGACTACGCTAAAACCAGCCGCGGCGGTAAAAGCCGGCAAGAACAGGCTCCAAAGGCCAAGTATCAATCTCATAACCCCCCACAAGAATCCTTGTGCCGTATTGCGGATCATCGTCGGGAACAATTCGACCGACCAGACGCGCTGTAGAGGCCACAGCCCGATACCTTGACCCAGGCCAAACAGGAGAACGGTGACCACTGCTACCACCGGATTCGAGATGGGGAATACGAGGAAGGCGTAGAAGGAGATCGCACAGAATGCCGCGCTGATCGCATAGAGTATGCGCCGGTCTATACGATCATTGAGCGGCATAAACACGAAGACGACGGTGATGATGGCGGAAACAAACCAGAGGATTTGCAGGAAATCGCCCCCGGCTGCGCTCTGCGCACCAAGCGTCTTGAAGATGTACGGGAGAAAGAATCCATACGTCCCCGCAGGTATTCCCCAGAAGACGAAAATTGGTGTGACAAACAACAGGGATTTCACATTGGCTCGCGAGAAGAGATCGGCAAGGTGGCTCTTCTCTGGCTGGTTCGCGGCCGCGGCGATGGTTGAAGTCGTGCCGACAGACTCGATGGCACTTTCCACGTTGCTGGATCTGCCTGTTAGCAGCGACCAGCGAGGCGACTCGACCAGTCTCCGCCGCAGCAAGTAGGTGACTACCGCGGCAATGAGCAGGCTGGCGAACACGAGCCTGCTGCCCAGAATGCCGAGCGGGGCAAAGGCTAACGAAAGCAGCAGGATCACGATCGGACCGATATACCAGAAGACGTTGGTCAATCCCATCAGCCTGCCACGCGCCTTACGCGGCGCGAATTCGGCGATCAGGGACCATGAAGTAGGAACGTCCGCGCCGACGGCAAAGCCCATGAGCATATAGCCAATGATGACCATCGGTGCGTTGAAGGCGAAGATGATTGGCAGCGTCCCCACGGCGTAGATCAGCAGGTCGATGCTATAAATGAATTTCCTGCCGTATAAATCGCCGAGTCGCCCGCGCAGATCAGCAGGTCGATGCTATAAATGAATTTCCTGCCGTATAAATCGCCGAGTCGCCCCCCGACCAAGGCGCCAATGGCTGTGGATATGCCGTTGGAACTGAAAGCGCCGATCACACCGATAATGCCGGTACTCAGGTGAAAGTACGTGATCCACGCGAGGAGAGAGGCGGCTCCAGCCACGATTGAACCCGCGTCCAGATAGTCTCCCATCGCTGCAATCAAGGTCCACTCCCAATGAATTCTCTTCAAGGGAGCATCATCGAGTTTACCGAGTACATCCGCTGATTGTTGCATAATCTGGCTACCTTCCTTAGTAGGTGTAGGTGTACTCGCCTGGGATCATTCCCCGGCGGCTCAACAACGATAAATGGTCGATTGCCGGTATCCCGCAATTACGATGACAACACATGCGTATCTACGCTGATACAGTTCGTGCGTGAGCTGGCATCCCTCCTTTCGCGTTATGTTGGTAGCTGATTTGAAACGTTTCATTTTTTCAGAAACGAGCAATTACTGCATTTTGATGAAGCCTGTTTAAACGTTTGAAACGTTTCAATTACAAAAAGTATACGTATTGGAAGACGGATTGTCAAGGATTGCTGGCTTGATCCCAGGGCAATCGCATCTCATTTTTGGCGCGGCCTGTAGAGCGCATCTACAAGTTGAGCTTTGAAAAGCCTCATCATGATGAAATGGCTTCCCACCAGCGTTCGTGAATGTAGATGCGATTGCCCTGTAGCTTGATCGAACTCGTTTCAATGAGCATGAGGTTGATAGCCTGTGGCATACTATTAGAAAGTCATCAATGCGTCTCATAGAACTGACTACGCTGGAGAGTTGTATGTCGAGCATCCGGGAAGTGGCGGAGCGAGCAGGCGTCTCGCTTGGGACAGTCTCAAATGTGTTGAATCGTCCAGAGATTGTGGCTGAGAAGACGCGCCAGCGCGTCCTCAATGCCATCGCGGAGATTGGCTTCGTGCGGAACGGCTCCGCGCGTCAGCTGCGGGCTGGCTACAGCCAGCATCTGGGTCTGGTTGTCCTCGATGTCACTAATCCGTTTTTTACCGAGGTGGCACGAGGCGTTGAAGATGCTGCCAACGAAGCCGGGTTTATCGTGATCCTCTGCAACTCCGATGACTCGCTTGAGAAAGAGAGCCATTACCTGCACGTGCTTGAAGAACAGCGCGCTCGCGGATTACTCATTACTCCCGTCTTGAGCGACGCCAGTTACTTACATCGCCTGCGCCAACGCGGCATAGCAGTCGTCTTACTTGATCGTCCAAGTCATAGTAAGGATATGTGCTCGGTCGCGGTCGATGATGTTCACGGCGGTGAACTGGCCGCGGCGCACCTGCTCGATCAAGGACACCGTCATCTTGCGTTCGTCAATGGGTCACTCGGCATCCGGCAGTGCGCGGATCGGCGACGTGGTGTCAGGCGGGCAGTGAAGGCAGCCGGACTTGATCCTGATGAGGCTGTGCATGAAATTAGCGTGCCTATGCTCAATGCGAAGGCTGGCGAAAGTTGCGTTGAAACGCTACTCGCTGCTCCGACACAGCCAACGGCGATCTTTTGTGCCAACGATATCCTGGCCCTTGGTGTGATGCGCGGCCTGACGAGGCGCGGCATCGCTATCCCTGGTGATGTCGCGCTGGTCGGCTACGACGATGTTGACTTCGCCAGCATTCTCTTCATCCCTCTCACCTCGGTTCGCCAGCCAAAATACCAGTTGGGGCGCGCCGCCGCCGAACTGCTGATCGACGAAGCCCTCAATCTTGCAATCCACCAGCACAAGCAGATCACATACCAGCCTGAGCTGATTGTGAGAGAGTCAAGCCGCTCTTTGCGCTAACAAGGCACAATGAACTTATCGACACCATCCCGTATTGTGGTCTTTCCACAATTATCGGGATGGTGTCTGGCCGCGAGGGTGTCCAGGTTATCACACAAAAACATGACCTCGATGCTAACGGGTTGAACTATCTTGCGCAGATGCTTCTGTACGATGAAGTGATTGTGCCTGATGGCACGTTATGGAAACGGTTTGGGCCACTGCATGTTTATGCCCCAGCCGGTGAGTATATCCTGGCACTCAAAATCACCGCGGGACGCCAAAAAGACCTTGAGGATTGTGTTATACTACTACCGAAAACAACGATCCGGACACGTCAACAAGCTCAACAGGTATTGGATCGGTACATCTTACCAGAGGGGCAACAGAAGAATGCCGAACGTATCGAAAACGCTCTCAACCAACTTTTCGGGAGAGAAGATTGATCATGAAATTTGAAACCCTGCGCCTCATGGCACAAGATTACGCTGACCGGCACACAGAACCGCCACCGCTCCCGGCCATCATCGATACCATGGCGTACGCCTATCAACGGATTTGCCAGGGAGAAGATCCCTGGACCGCCCTGGGAGATTTTTCCAACGCCTGGTATGGCTACGCCAAGCATACCCAACCCGAGTTGGTACGGGAACCTTTGATCGAGCCAGAGCAGGACACCGAATATAGCCGGCGTTGGGGAGCTTTTTGCGCCGCCTCTGTCGAATACCTGTGTGAGCTTCATCACCAACCTTGCCTGGCGTGGGTCCACGACTCCTCCTCTATGCTCACGACTCCCTGGTGGTATACCCAACGAGCGGACGATCCAGCGATCCGAGAACACACACGGCAAACGACACCACCACCTTTTGCTCGTCGCAACATCTTTTGCAGTAATCGGCTCTATCAACATAAATATGAGATGTACGAGTGGATTCAGGAAGCCATTGTCAAGGGGATAACGGACGTGCATGAAATCCAGCGCTATGCTCGGCAGAAAGAGATCAGCTTGTACGGAGCCTGAGCGCATGCAAGAAACTGCTGTGGGATGAAGACCTGCTCATCAGAAGAGATGTCACATGAACAGACTTCCTAACGGAAAATCTATTGACCTGGACCTGCTTGAAACCGCGATGGAAGACTCGGACCTGGCGCACAGCTATTTCTTGAATCTCGTCACAGGCGAAGTGGTCTTCTTTTCCGACGCTCTCGGCCTCTCCGAGGAGGAGGAACGTCTGGTGGCAGACATCAATGCGAGCAACGACTATGTTGCCATTGAGCGCATCCCCTCCCATGTCGCCTACCGGTCATGCGCGCGAAAACAGTGTCCTGAAGGCGGGTGGTTCTCTAGACACGCTCGTTCGGGAAGGGATGCATGCTTGCTGGTTTGCCTGGTCGTCTTGCTGGCAGCCTGCGCAACCGGTCCAACGTCACCATCCTCTTCGGCCACAGCACCTACTTCCACCGCAACCATCGCGCCCGGAACGGTGCTGTACCAGGCAAATTGGTCCCATGGACTGGCCGGCTGGAAAGGCTCGGACGGCTGGTCAGTGGTGCAAGGAGACCTCGAGGGTGACTCCAATGAGACGATTTCCATTACCGCGCCCTATCGGCCCACCGTGGCCAATTACGCCGTCGAGGCTCGTCTCCAGGTGGTGCGCTTGCTCCAGCCGGAAGGCGGCTCCTTTAGCCTCTTTGCGACTCACGTGCCAGGCAAAGATGGCTATCAAGCAGGGGTCAGTCGGCTGATGGGGCCAGGGCCGCGCCCCAATGGCAGCAATCCGCAGTTGCAAATTTACATCGAACCGTTCGGAGCCATGGCCCCAGGCAGCTTTCATCCCAACGACAACGATCCCGGCACCCAGTGGCATACCTATCGGGTCGAAGTGCAGGGGAACGCGGCGAGTTTGTTTGTCGATGGCAACGGGTTCACCATGGTGTCCAGCACGCAGACCGCTACCCTCTCCAACGGGCCCCTTGGCATCAGCTGTGGGTTGGTCGTTCTGCGGGTCAGTAGCTTTCGCATCACGGCGCTGTAAAGCCAGCGTGAGGTATGACTAGTGGGTCCCTGCAAATTCTATTATAAGCCTATAGAGCCGCTTCACAGGCCAGCCGAGACTATGGCAACAAGAGCAAAAGTTAGCTTGAAGAATGCAGGAAGGATACGGTAAAACCGCTTTACTGTTTCCCCCATCGAGGGATCACATTTACAACCCCAGCGGAGCATGGCTACATAGCCCTCCCTCGTGTAACGGTGCAACACGAGAGCACCAGTTTCGCGTTGCACCGCCACGGCAGTTGAGATCTCACGCTTCGGCTGTGTTAAGATGTGACATTGACTGCCAGGACATCGAAGGAGACATTCGCGGACATGTCAGCGCCATCTTCGTTGAAAATGGCCCACTTGCCGGCAATCTGATTGTAAAACACGCCGAAGTTATGCGCCTCGTAGGTGCCGCCTTTCCCTTGCGGATTGAAATTCGGCGTCACGAGCACGATCGCCTTGGGATGGTTGTTCGTCGCGGCGTTGTCGATGGTGGTGTGATCCAGTGACGTATTGGCAGTGGTAGCGGTATGCAGGAACACGCCGCTGATGCCTGGGGTATCGAGCAACAGGTTAAAGGCGGCTCCAACAGGAATGGGGTCCATACTTCCTTCATTGAAGATGGCCCACTTCTTCGCCTGAACATCATACCAGGCACCAAGCGGATGCGGATCATAGACGCCGCCTACGCCACCAGGGTTCCAGTTCAGGGTGACATTCACAAAGGCGGCGGGATTGTTGTTGGTGACGGGGCTGTCAATATCGGTCCAGTTCCCTTTACTATTCGAGGAGGTTGCCACGTGCAGGATAGCCGCTGACTGGCTTCCTCCCGACAAGAATGCCTGGATGGCGTAGACATTAAAGGCGGCTCCTATCGGCAGAGCGGCCCAGTCTTGATTGAAGATGGCCCATTTGCCTGCCAGAGCGTCATACCACACCGCAATGGGATGGTTATCGACGACGCGCCCGGTGCGGTTGGGCGTGGCAATCACGAAGGCATTGGGGTTGTTGTTCGTGTCCTTATTGTCCAATTCCGTCCAGTTCGCGGTCGTGTTGGAAACCGTCGCGACATGCGTATAGGCGACGGCACAGCACCCGGACTGCGGTCTCTGAAGGTGGAAAGGGTGTGCAGAAACAGTGGGCGAGCTTGGTATTGAGAACAACATGGTCAGGCTAAGTGCCGCTATAATCGACAGCACTCCAAGGATGGCCGGTTTGGTGCGATGTAATCTCATGTAAACCTCCTAATAGATTTCTTTCAGCGATGCGTGAGGACTTTCTCTGCCGTTATGCTAATAGCTAAACGCACCCATTCATCTTTTTTTGGAGATGATCCGCGTTTTCATGTTCATCTTCCTTCTGAGCAAGCGAGAGAACAGGAGCGCGTACCAGGGGAAGAAACCGTCTCTTCCTCGAAAAAAGAGTTAAAAGCCGAGGCCAGCCGGTTCACGCGCCCGGCAAACTCGCGATAGCTATACCTCCTGTCCCCGTGAACAACTGCCGTCTTTTCCGCAAAGATGGATGCGCTCCGTTCCAGAAAACTCACCGGACTGAGTTCTGTGCGATAGACCTTCTCGTTCCTCATTATGGCAACTCCCTGGCATATCGGCCTATGAGGCCAGCTGATGAAATTGACAACGCGAAACTCTTCATCGGCTTTCCAGGGCAACCGAGGGAAGGGCTTTCCTTTTTTCGTCTGTCCCGAATTGTTCTTGAACGTCGCTTCGTCACACCCTCTGCTATTTCTTGCTGATATGCTGCACATCTGGGGCGGGAGCGGGCGTTGCTCCCTCGAACCCGCTCTGCATTTCCTGCGTTATCCTGAGCGCCTCTAGTGGGAATGCCGCCGCTATTTTCTGCGCTGACTCTTGAGAAGAGGGAGCGCTGGCAGCATTGACAGCCGCCGCTCGCATGACACTTTTGCTTACTGCATTTGTCAGCCAACCCGATCCCGCCAAACCTGTGAGAACAGCGCCGCCCAGTGTTGCAAGAACCACGGGAGGCGTTCCAGCAGAAACCCCTAATGTCTCCTGGCTGAGCTGGCCATACAAGGCCCAGGAGATACCCGCTGCAACAGCGCCAATGATGATGTTGCCAATGAAACCAGGTACAAAGATGCTGGAGCCATCCTGTACGACAACCTGGGGAAATCGGAACCCTTTATCGTAGATCAGGCTATTGACGACTCCTCCTAAAGCGCCTGCTATGAGAACAATTCCTAGCAGTGACCACAGCGCCATGGTTCTTGACCCTCCTCTCTGCTTAGACTTATTGAAAACGTTACTCAATTCGGATAACAAACGAGCGTGCCTGCTATCTCAGTTTGCCTGCACGTGCGATTCTGGCTAAAGGATCGCATGGACTATATTAGAAAGTTCAGGTAGCGATGTAATCCACGAAGTAGTTGTAACTGCCGGTGTGGTCGTGGCTACCGCCGGCCGGACACGGCCCGGGAGAGGCTCCATTGGCGTAGGCAAGGCTCTGGCACTTGTTGCACCACTGCCATTTGAACTGCGGCTGCGGGTCCATGGTATCAAATCCTCCTTCGTTCTGTTCGTCTACCGTTCGATACAATCTGCGTTCAAAAAACAATCTTAGAACTATCAAGCCTCTTAAAAAAGGCCACTTTTCGTCTCTTATTCTTACCTTTTGAACGCAGATTGGTATGAGCCATCCTGTCTCTGTGTATCAAGACTCCAACGACTAAGATTCTCATTCGCAGGCTCGATCCCAGTACGAGCTTGCTGCCTGGATGTGTAGCGAAGCGTACGTACAACAAGACGTAGAGATCAGCGGGCTACACTGCGCTCAGGACGAGCCTACGATTTACCATCATAGCCGAACTGATAGGATGAAGATGTCTTCACCTGGGACCTGCTGCGGTGTGCGATTGCCATATGAACTCCCCGCTTGGCAGGTAAATGACCAGATTTCCGTCATCTTGCACTCTAAGGAATGCACCCTGATCTTGATAATACGGAGTTTGCGATGCCCAGATTACATGAGTTTCACCGTCCAAGACTTGAAGGTCCCCATAGGTTTGCATTATTAATGTGCTCGCGGATCGGTCTTGGACGCCGAAGCTATAGATGACCCTGGTGTATTTCACTTCGACGGGATAGTGTGTATCATCCAGGGCATAAAGGACAACATTTCCGTCTGTCGGTTGAAAGGCGAGCTGAAATGCTCCTGTCGGCGAAGTCAAGTTTTCGCCAGGTTTGAGGCTGCGTCCGGGTAAGAGATCGGAATTCATGCTTTTTCTCCTCCTTTTGGTGAGTGAGCATGCGTATTGCTCACTGATTGACTTTTCTAAAGACGAAGGCGAAATTTGGGGTATGAGTTTTTCCAGAAAACGTGATTCGCCCCCATAAAGCTCGCCTCGGCCCCCTTTCTGCTTCACGTAGGTCTCGATGATATGCCGGTTGACGCCAATTACCCGCGCAATGGCCGCCTGCGGAACGCCAGCCGCCCGCTATCGGCCTCTTTGCCGAAGACTGGCTACTCCGCGAGCGCGCGCCTGTGGGACGCCAGGTTTCTTGCCTTCCGCTTTGCGCCGCGCCAGCCCCTTCCTTCGGAGGAAGATGCCAGAACGCACGACCACTACCAGACCGCAGGACTCAAGCGAGAGGCCGCCGCCACTACTTCACTGAAGGGGTGGCAGGCGTAACGATGGATCTCCGAAGAACACCATCCAACCAAGGTAGAACCGCGGAACAGAGTGATAGTCCTGGTTTGGCTGAAGGGTCTGGTGCTTGCCCCAATACTGCTGTTGGGCTTTCAGGTATAAGTCGCCCAAAATCGGGCTAGATGCGGTAACATACGCTGCCAACAAGTACTTTTCGAGTTCTGCCCCCATCGGATCTTCGGCTACCCCGACCTCGCCGAAGTAGGCGATGCCTCCACCCGGAGCGTTTGCTATCAGCCAGGGGTAGGCAAAACACAGGTCAGCTCCTCTATCGTAGTCGTAGACGTTGGGTTTTGGCGAGATCAACGGGAGCGGGTTGCACCCTGAGCAGTTCACTCCCCAGAGTTGTCCAGAAATGGCATCTTTGATCACCGGACCGTCCACGCCTGGCTTAGCACCAGGGTAGGGCCCGAAGTTGTGGCGAATCCCTGCCACATCCACATATTCGGCGTTCCAGGGATGATCACTAACAAATTCGCCCGTTGAGCATCCGGCGGCGAAAACGACCGGCAGTACACTACCCTCAGCCGTTTCCGCTACATTGGCCTCACCGAATACACTGTCATATCCCCACGCATGGGGGCTACCGTGTCCAACGTACGAGACCCATGTACTCAGTTTTGCAGAATTCGCCACGTCTGCAGGTGAGGCATTTATCCAACCAGGTGGTGGATTGCCAGTATTTTCGATCAAGAGGTAACTCGCTTGACCGGACGAGATGCTCCCCATCAAGCCCGAGCCCGTCACGACACCAGTCGTAAGTTGGACTGCACTGCCATACAGCTGATCGGCGACGAACGTGAAGCTGAGGGACCTGCCCTGAGGCAATTCATAAGCGATGACTTTGTTCACATAAGCAGTCACATCCTGAATGTTGTCTGCTGGCACTCGGCCCACGGCAACATCCGGCAAACCGTCGACATGGTCGGGATTCGTCAGTGTAAATGGATCTGGATCGCCCCAAGTCCCTTCATTATACAGGCCGTTCCCGTTTGCGTCCCAGTTGTCAAAGGGACCCTTTTCCCACGGTATGCCGGTGTGATGATACAAATTGGCATAGTAGAGATCAGATGGAATGTAGTCTCCATCGGCGGGAATGGCCGCGTTCGGGTCACCGGAGTATCCGACGGAGAGGCCATGCATAAACATATAGCGGACCGGAAAGCGATGAGCGTTGCCGATGAGCATCACGTATTGGGTCGAGAGGTTCTCGTAAGCGTACTGAATTGCGTTCTTGATCGTCTCCGGATCGTCGACTCCCTGGAAGAACGGTGTGAGGCTCGAGATCGACACGGCGGTTGTGGACATTCCAGACTGAATCTTGTGTTGCACCAGTGGCTGCAACGCAGACATGAAGTCATCCGGTGCGATAATGAGCAACTTTTGAGGGCCGATGGCACCCGATTCGAGTGGCGAGGAGAACACTCCTCCCAGGTTTTCCCAGTTGGCCTGCCACGCGGAGCCCATCCACGCCTTGTGGTACATGGCATAGTCAGTACCAAGGCCGAAGGTGTCGAGGCGGTTAGAACCCCAGGCCACTACGTTCGGAGCGCTGGTGAAGACTCCTCCCAGGTTTTCCCAGTTGGCCTGCCACACGGAGCCCATCCATGCTTTGTGGTACATGCTGCGGTCGGTACCCAGGCCGAAGATGTCGAGCCGATTGGGACCCCAGGCCACCACGGATGGCGGGCTATCGAAGGTGCCGCCCAGATTCTCCCAGTTGGCCTGCCATTCGTCCCCTAGCCAAGCCTTATGGTACATGCTGCGGTTGGTACCCAGGCCGAAGATGTCGAGCCGGTTGGAACCCCACGACACCACGGATGGCGGGCTATCGAAGGTGCGGGCTGGTGAAGACCCCGCCCAGGTTTTCCCAGTTTGCTTGCCATTCGGCCCCTAGCCAAGCCTTATGGTACATGCTGCGGTTGGTGCCCAGGCCGAAGATGTCGAGCCGGTTGGAACCCCACGACACCACGGATGGCGGGCTGGTGAAGACCCCGCCCAGGTTTTCCCAGTTGGCCTGCCATTCGGCCCCTAGCCACGCCTTGTGGTACATGGCGTAGTCAGTACCCAGTCCGAAGATGTCGAGGCGGTCAGGACCCCAGGCGACCACCGTGGGGGGGCTGGTGAAGATTCCTCCCAGGTTCTCCCAGTTGGCCTGCCACGCGGAACCCATCCACGCCTTGTGGTACATGGCGTGGTCAGTTCCTAGCCCGAAGATGTCGAGGCGGTCAGGACCCCAGGCGACCACCGTGGGGGGGCTGGTGAAGACTCCTCCCAGGTTCTCCCAGTTGGCCTGCCACGCGGAACCCATCCACGCCTTGTGGTACATGCTGCGGTCAGTTCCTAGCCCGCAGATGTCGAGCCGGTCAGGACCCCACGATACGACGGCAAACACGCGAGGTTGCATAAAAACTCCTTTCACAACGAAATAGATAGGGTTGTGCTATTTGCCCTACTGCGAAGCTCTGCATGAGTAAGCGAGAGAACGAGAATATTCGACTCAGCGACGTGATCTCCACGATGATTTGTTTGTCTCTTGCTGATTTCCATGTTCAGCCAGCCCTGTTTCTGAAATCGGTAATCACTCCGTTACGGCCTGTCGCAGCGCGGCTATAGCCGTGGCATAGTCTGGCTCGCGCAACTGGTTGTCAACATACTCCATGTAAACGATGCGGTCGTGACGATTGATCACAACAGTGGCCCGCTGCAGTAAGCGTCTCTCCTTGAGCAGCAGGCCGTAGTCCTGCCCGAACTGTTCGCTGCGAGAGGCTGAGAGCGCCTGGTGCATGACCTGTTCCGCCGCCTGCCAGCGCGCCTGAGTATGGGGGTGATCCATACTGATGGTGTAGAGGCAGATGCCAGCCGGCAGCATCTTGCTCAGTTCCTCCCAGCGTTTCGTCTGCCAGGAACAGACAGGCATATCGAGCGAGTTCACCGCGCTTAAGAGGCGCACCATCCCGGCAGAATCGGCCAGGCAGGCCGAACGAATGGTCATCTCCGCCAGGTCAAGGTAGTCCAGGGAGAAGTCGGGGGCCGCTTCTCCGGGCTGCAGCTTCCGGCCTATCACCGTGAATGGCTCATCGCCCTCGAACGCCTCGCCGCTGCGTTCTTCCATAATTGCCTGCCCCTTCAGAAGGCTTCGCGTACTCGAAACCTCCACAGTCTCACATCTCCATCCCTGTGCAATGTCCTGCTTGCAGTATAGTGTGACGCTCAGGAAAAGACGACCCCAGAATCAGGTATTTTTCAAGCAACCGTTGCAGACCGCGATCATGGACTTCCTACCCAGAACTGGGTAGCTGTTCTAGACAAGAGGGATATTACTCCTCAGCATTTCATACAAGCCCATGTTCAATCGCGTAGCACGTCGCCGCGCTGCGCGAAGTGACTCCCAACTTGCTGTAGATCGAACGGATGTGAGTATTGACTGTGAGCAGGCTGATGACGAGTCGTTCGGCGATCTGCGCGCTCGTCATCCCCCGCGCGAGCAGGCGCAGCACCTCAAGCTCGCGGGCAGTCAGCCCGTTAGAGGGTTTAGGTGGCAACAATTTCATCGCAGAGGTCGCAGAGGGAGTGTGTTCTGATAATAGATTTGACCACTTCGAAGAGAGAACCTGGTCGAGCGACATCGTTCGTCCCTCATTCCAGGCACGAGTAAAAACAGCATCGCCTAGCTGGGTACGGACAGCGGATACGCAGCACTCGTAATGCGCCTGGTACACAGGCCAGCGACGTTCCATGATAGCTTCGCGAATAGTTTCAGCCGCTCCCCAGAGCCGTGCGGCCCACACAAGCTTTCCCAATGCCGCTGCTGTATCCGCTACATCCCCTAATGAATCGACGATGAACGATTGTTCGCCCAGGGACCTCGCTACAGCCAGGCTCTCTTGATGGAGGGTAAAGGCTGCTGCATAGTCCTTCTCAGCGGCGGCTACCTTCCCTAACACATTGAGCGCCCAATTCACCCCTGGGCGCTCTTCTCTCTCCTTGAAGAGGCTGAGTGCTTGTTCGGCCAATGAACGTGCTGAGCTCACATCTCCCTGCTCCAGTACCACCTGTGCCGAGAGACACGCTACGCTTGCAATGCCCCGATTGTCGCCCACCTCTCTGGAGATCGCCGAACTCTCGTCGAGCAGAGTACGAATTCTCGTCTGATCGCCCTGAACGATAAAAAGCACCTCTGCTAATTGAAGGAGCGTACCCGCAATACCCGATCTATTCCCCAGTTCCCTGTGTATTTCCAGAACCTCTTCAAAAGTGGTATACGCGCGAGCGTAATCACCCTGTAATTGAGCCATGAATGCCAGATTGAGGAGCATGTTGGCTATGTCTGATTTGTTGCCAGCTCTGCGACCAAGCGTCAGCGCCTCCTCATAGAGCGCCTGCGCCCTGGCTCGGTCTCCCCTTCTCCTGGCTACGCCTCCCAGTTGTCTGAGGGCGACTGAGGTACCGCATGTATCGCCCAATTCCTGAAAGAGAGCCAGGCTTTTCTCAGCCATAGTTTCTCCCCACACATCATCTCCCTGGATAAAAGCCAGATAGGCGACGGCTTGCATTGCCTGAGCTCGCAAAGATGGCACGGCCTCCTCACTGTTTTGCAGCACACGCTCTACAAAGGTGCGTCCCTCACTCACGTACACACGTCCACTCCAGAACACGCTGAGCGATTTTCCCAACCGCAGGGCCAGTTCGACGCGGTTTTTCCTCTCTTCTCCCTCTGGATTCTCCATCAACCACTGCATTGCAGCTCGCAGGTTATCAATCTCCCGCTCTAAACGCTCCATCCATGCGGTTTGCTGTGGGCCTGATCGTTCCTGGTTCGCCTCCTCGGTTAGCCCTACGAAGTAGACTGCATGTGCGCGCCGGGTATGCTCCATCTCGCCGCTCGCTTCCAGGCATGCTAATCCATAGTCACGGATCGTCTCTAACATCAGCAGGCGTGGCTCTCCGTCTGGCTGTTCTCTCCGGTACAACAGATTGTTCTCAAGCAACGATGTCAGACCATCCAGGACATATTCCGTGCCATCACCGGCAGCCTGGCAAACGGCCTCCACTGCCTCCAGTGTGCAGCCGCCGGCAAAGACTACCAGCCTTTGGAAAAGTCGCTGCTCCTTTGCATTCAGCAGATGGTAGCTCCATTGGATGGTGTCGCGTAGAGTTTGTTGTCGTTCAGGCAAATCATGTGCGCCATGTGTCAATATATGAAGTTGATGCTGGAGCCGTAACAACAATTGTCGTGGCGAGAGCAGCGTGAGGCGAGCGGCAGCCAGTTCGATAGCCAGAGGCAAGCCATCCAGGCGAGTACATATCTCTGCTATGACACGAGCATTAGCGGCTGTGACCTGGAAATCGTGCTTGATCGCCTGAGCGCACTGCACAAAAAGAGCTACCGCCTCACATTGAGCGATACCTTCGTTTTCTGGAAGATGTGAGAGATCAGGTAATGCCAGTGGAGGCACAAGGAACTCATATTCACCACGCAGGTGCAGTACCATGCGGCTAGTCACGACGATCTTCAGTGTAGGACAGGCTTGCAGCAGTTCAACGAGCAGAGGACCTGCTGATGCTACTTGCTCGAAGTTGTCAAGCAAGAGCAAGAGTTGTTTGCCGCGTACGTGTGTCTTTAACTGTTCCAGGGATGATTGATCGATGGACTTCTCGAGTTCAAGCGTTTGAACAATGGTAGGTATGACAAGGGCGGGATCGTTCAGGGGAGCCAGAGAGACAAAATAAACGCCATCGGCAAAGTGTTCCAGCAGGTTCAAGGCGATTTGTAACGCCATGCGCGTCTTACCGACACCTCCCGTTCCTGTCAAGGTGAGCAGGCGTATCTCTAGACGTTGTAAAAGGGTACTGGCAGTCACTATCGCCTGCTCACGACCAACAAGCGGCGTGAGCGATAGTGGAAGATTGTGCGTCGGAAGATGCAATTCCTCGTCCGGAGATGATGCGGGAAAGAGGGTGATTCTGCCCTGCATACTCGGTTTCTCCTCTCAGGGGAGAGCTACGTAATCTTTTGAGCCATCCCTTCATATACCTCAAGTGTACTGTCCTGGCTATCCCGCCGTCATGAGGCAGTGTCCCGCTTTTGTCCCGATGCCTGTCCCAGTTTGACGACTCTACGCCACAGCTCGCTCGCATACCCTACAGAGATTCTCACGTTCTTCCAGCAGTTGATCTGCGCATAGCATACCTGCTGAAGAGCAGGATTGTAAACGCTATTATGACAGAGAGCCACTCGGGCTCTCCCTTGAAGGTAGTGTGTCCGCTTGCTTCGACACTGGTCGCCTGATCTGCTCGACGAAGATCGACCTTCATCAATTGAAGAGAAGACGTGGTCATGAGGTCGCTCGGAGAGGCAGGGCCGTTCCTGGCCGGTATCCCTCCCTCTCGCGGTCAGCCATTCCTGACCCTGCACTTTGGTGCCAACCAGAAGGCGCTCCCCCGTTTTGTACGAGCCGGCATGAGACGATAGACGGCGTTGAAGCCGCGAGTCTTAGGCGTCGAGTGTTCGGAGCATCCGTCGCATAATCTTCCCCGTGCTGGTCCTGGGCAGATCGTCCACAAACTGCACCGCCCTGGGTACCTTGTACGCTGCCAGGTGTTCTCTGCACAACGCAAGAATCTCTGCCTCGTCTGCCTGTACTCCGTGTCTCAGCACCACGTAGGCTTTGGCGACCTCGCCCTTGAACTCATCCGGTTGGCTGCCTACCGCCACCATGGCGACGGCTGGATGCTGTGAGATGACTCGCTCCACCTCGGCGGGGTAGACGTTATAGCCAGCAGTGATGATCATCTCCTTCTTGCGATCCACGACGTAGATGTTGCCATCGGCATCCATGTGGGCGACATCACCTGTATGCAGCCAGCCATCGGGCTCGATCGTCTCGCGTGTGGCCTCGGCATTGCCGAAATAGCCCTGCATCACAATCGGGCCACGCACCATCAACTCACCCACCTCATCGGGTCCAAGCGTCCTGCCCGGCGTGGTGAGGTCCGCAATCCGGCACTCGACATAGGGCAGCGCTCTCCCAATCGAGCCAGGCCTGCTCAGGCCGTAGTAAAGGTGGGTGGTCCCCGCACCAGCAATCTCCGTCATGCCCCACACCTCGAGCAGCGGGCAGCCGAAGCGGGCCTCGACCTCCTGCATCTTGACCACCGGCATCGTCTGCCCCCCAACCGTGCAGCGCGTCAGCGAGGAGAGATCGTAGCGCTCCAGGTCGGGGTAATTGAGCAGATACAGAAACATCG
>Ga0207416_1001601_pt1 | contig 28815 bp, 27 predicted proteins | sample PaiPotPPM11metaG_FD_184107 | JGI IMG/M metagenome (GOLD analysis project Ga0207416, IMG submission 184107) | Iron sulfur acid spring bacterial and archeal communities from Banff, Canada, to study Microbial Dark Matter (Phase II) - Paint Pots PPM... ... | reverse complement strand
GCTCTGGGCCGAAAACCTTCTTGTTTCAAGCTCAGTACGCAAGAGCTTCTTCATTGCGGTTTGCCCAGATTCCATCGCCAGTGTCATTCGCCAACAAAGTCTCTCAGGGGTAGGTTTTTTGGACGGTCACCTGATTGCTTATTGAGCCTGTCTTCTGAGTTTTTTCCTCTTCAAGGGCTTTGTACTATGATTGGTCAAGCCCGGAGATCTGTGCTCACTCTCGTCTCGATCAGCTTCTCAAGCAAACCTTACAACTTTCTTAAAGAATAGCCAAAAGCAGAGCTTTTTTCAATACCAAACTAGAGACATCTTCTAGACATTCTAGAGACATCTTGTAAATATTCTGGCCTCTCCATCCTTTCGGCAGAAACTCATGAAAAATTCGTTAGGTGATCTCCAAAAGAGTGCGAAATCTGACCCCCCTGCCAGAGGGTGAGAAATGGTCATATTTAGCCTGATCATGGTCATTTCGGATATTCACTGCCAAGATGTCTACTAGATGTCTACGGTTTGGCATTGAAAAAGGCTCTGCTTTTGACTATGCTTAAGAAAGTCGTAAGGGGTCTCCCGTAAATAACCTGATCATCCTATTTGGGGTTTGATCGTATCGTTCCATTCAAAGTATTACCGGAAATGCCCCATAGTACGGTGTATTGTTGAAAAGTCTATGATGTATTGTTGAAAAATCTATGATGAGGTAAATTAATCCTAATCAAAGAAGGAGATATGAGATGGCACGCTTAGAAACAAGATTCAAGGATCAAGGGCCTCAGAGACAGACGAGCTTTAGTGACCTAAAGGCTCATAGAGGTGATTCAGCTAATCTTCGAGTTGATTCAGCAAGTCTTCTTCAATCCAACGAAGGACAAGTAATAAATCCGCACACAGATGGAAATTTTAGAGCAGTGATGCGCGAAGTTCTGGAAGATAAACTCCGAATGGCTGAAGACATGTACGCTGGACCTGTAGATCTTGGAAAGCATAAGGATGCTTATAGGCTTCCTTTAGAGCAAAAGCAGTCATTTAGGGATCAGATAGATCAATATAGGATCGCTGTTGCATGGATGAGGAAATTCGATAGAGTGCCTGAGGCTCAGCGAGAAAGGATGTGGCAAAGTATAGTAAATAATCGCAGGGCTGAACAAATGTCAGATGTTCAGATTCGTGTTCTAAATGCTGCGTGGGATGTTATTAACGATGGGTATATATCAGGTGTAACTGCTCCGCGTACAGTCCAAGAGGGTTCTTTGTTGAGAATCATGAAGACCTTCACTTCACGGAGATGGAAGCCAGAACAAGTTCTACCAGCTTCTTTAGATGCTGTCGATGTCGCACCAGCGCATATTACTATTCCCATCAGGGGCAATGATGGCGGAGGACGTCTTAATATTGATGTAGAAACGTTAGCAACCCACCCAGACAAGGCTGTGCATCAATATGAAGTGCACTTCACAAAGAATGTTGAAAGATTTAAAGCAGAATCCCCCGACGCTGATCTTCACGATGTAGTACTACAAGCTTTGAGGCAAACTGTCGAGGATACTAAAGATTGGCTAAATGCTGCCCGAACGGAGAAGCATCTAACCGAACTACAATGGAAAGCAGCACGAGAGAGTGTCACAGACTATTATACTAAAATCCACCCCGACCCGAAAGATAGGATCAAACAGCTAAAGAATCCAGAATCGGCGAAGCCGTTCCTGAAAACTCTACTAGTTGGCTCCCTAACTAGCGTGGCCCTTAGCGCAAGCTCCTTGGCCCTTAGCGCAGTGAACACATCCTCGCACTACTCGCAGGGTTCTGGCGCACATAACACGACCGGCGGTTGATGGTATAGTTCCCATTCAAGTTGTCACCGGAAGGCCTCGGAGAAATGACCAAGCGCCAATCTAGATAAACCCTAGTCGTGCACCCTTTCGCTCTCCCAGGTGCACATCTCAGGGATAGCCTTTTGACTATCCCCTAGCAGTCACCTTCAATAGCTCGTCTAGATCTGTGTCCAGCTGTTGAAGCTCCCCAATCAGTTGGTCAAGAGTCTTAAGGCTAGTCTTTCTCAGCGTTATCGGATCAAACTCCTCAAGCGCCTGTTCTTCAGCCACGTAAGCTAATCTAAGCTCTTTCTCACTCCTAGGCCCAAGATCTAAAGCCTTGTCTCGAGCATTGATAAAGTTGTGGTTGAAGGTATGATCCTCTTTCTTTTGTCCTTTGTCTACTATTTTTTGTAATTGTTCGAGTTTCTTAGTTATACCGACGTTATGCGGAGAGTCTTGCCCCTTTATAAGATCTGAAATTGTCCTCTCTTTGTTCTGAATGCCCTGCGCCCACTGCTTGTCTGTGAGCTTGAGTACTTTAAGTTGCGCCTGTTCAAGTTCGTCAATTGCACTAAACAGATTTTCTTCAGATTGGCTTATGCGTTGCTTCAAATCATCGTAGTGTTTGACTTGATCAATAAGCGTTTTAATCTTATTTTTCTCCACCAAAGCATTCTGATAAGCCTTCTTGCACTCTTCTTGAAGCTCCTTTGATATATCTGGTCGTTTTTCGAATGTCTTTTGAAGCCATTCCTTAGGAGTCTGAATACGATCATTTATGGTGGCTAATGTATTATCCATTCGCTGTTTGCGCTCATATATATCATTCCGCATTTCTTTGATTATAACAATATTTGGCCTATCCCTCAATCGCATCTTCTGCACATCAGTAAGATACTTAGCGTTCTTCTGATCCTTAACCTCATTCCACAAGTCATCCTCTGTCTGATTGAGTTTGGCAAGTACTTTATCCTCCGCTTCTTTAATTTTAGTGGACAGGTTAATATATTGGTTCACGGCTGTTACCAAGTCTCCGTAGTGCTGGACATTCTTAACCTTTTCCTGTATTCCAAAGTTCAAAGCATTCTGATAAGCCTCTTGGTACTTAGCGTGGAGATCTTTTAATAGGTCTGGCTGTTCTTGGAATTTGTTTTGAACCAATTTGTAAGAAGCCTCAATACCCCGATCTACCTCGGCTAATATGCGATCTATATTCTGTTGACGATCTTTTATATTCTCCCACATATTTCTGAATGTATCAATGCTCGTATCTTTCCCACTTAGCATCTTCCGAACAGGACTTAGTAAATCGTTTACATAATTTGTATCTTGTAACTCTTTAATAGCTTTCTGGTGATAAACGCCGAATTTCTCATTATACTCCTGCTCAGTAAGATACTGAGTGTTCTTCGTAACCCTATTGACATAATCTGCTAATGTGACAGGGTCAGTGTTCTCCAAGTTGTGGGATAGGTGTTTTATCTGGTCGAAAGTCTGTCGCTCGTCCTGTTCCAATCGGGTATACTGCCCCCTCCTATCTCCAAAATTTCCCCCTCCCCTTGTCGATTTATTTAGCCACTTACGCCATTGGTTGCTCATAATTGCTTCCTCCTTGATCGGATCTTCCATGCATATCACTGCTGTATAACATCAATATGTTCCTGGCTTTTCTTGGGTCAAGTTTGCTGACGTAGGGAATCTCTGCTATACGTGCATAAGAAAATGTATCATAGGAAATTCTAAAAGTCAATGATTAAAAGAAAAATATGAAAAACTGAAAGCAAAGGAAGGGATCTGGGATCAAGTTTTGCACGCGCTGCGTAAACAGCTGCGGCAAAAGCCAGGGCAAGACCCTAAGGCTAACGCAGCCGTCATAGAGAGTCAATCGATCGAAACCAATGGGATTCGAGGTCAAGAAAAGGGCTTCTAGGAGTAGAGAAAATGTCAAATCCTATGCGGTTAAAGCGTTTCAAGTGCCTCCGTTAGCATTCTGGCAGCTTCTTGCTCCCCCACAAGCTCTTTGAGTTCGTCATGGCACATCGACATGCGTTCCATGCGGTGAGTGATAAATCGATGTTGAGCTGTTCCCGAGGCAAGGCCTGACAAGCCTTGCTTGGCTGCCAGATACTCGCTGGCTATTTGTTGCTTCAGTTGTGCTACCATGCTCTTCTGAGCTTCACTCATTGTCTGTTCTCCTTGATGCATCAATAGTTTGTCAGTCGATGTTTACCCTTCGACTATACTCCAAGATAAGCGGCCCGTACGCGCTCGTTCTTTAGGAGACTGCTGGCCGGGCCACTCAAAACGATACGCCCGTTCTCTATTACATAGCCTCGATGTGATCGCTCCAGTGCAATCTGGACATCCTGTTCTACCAGCAGAAAGCTGAGTTGATCCTGTTGATGAATCAGGTCGATGGCAGCAAGAATGTCATCGACCACGTTGGGAGCCAGCCCTAGTGAAAGCTCATCAATCAACAGGGCATCTGGTCGAGCCATCAATCCACGCCCAATCGCACACATTTGCTGCTCACCGCCCGAGAGTGATCCTGCGATCTGCTTGCGACGTTCGCGCAGTTTGGGGAGGAGCGTAAAGACCCGTTCCATGTCACTGGCAATGGCTGCTTTCGACCCGGCACGTTTCGTGTAGGCCCCCAGTCGCAAGTTCTCCTCGACGGTCAGCCCTCCGAAGAGGCGACGCCCCTGAGGCACTACGACAAGGCCGAGTCTGGCCGTCCGTTCGGCCTTATATGAGGTAATATGTTTCCCTGCGAACTCGATGGTTCCTTGCCAGGCGGGGAGCAGTCCCGACAGTGTCGCGAGCAGCGTTGATTTGCCAGCTCCATTCGCGCCCACAAGCGCGATCACCTCGCCACGCTTCATCTCCAGCGAAATGTCCCACAGTACCTGGACCTCTCCGTAGCCAGCAGAAAGGTGTTGCACCTGTAACAGAGTTGGGCTTTCTGCTGGAGAGAGTGCAACCTGATCTGTTACAGAGGACATTTCTCCAGCAGCATCGCCATACCTATCTGGTGATCTGCTCACCGTTCTTCCTCCTACATCTGATATTGAGCACCTTCGTTCAACATATCAGTATTAACCTGTTTTAGTTGATCCTGCTGTTGAGCATATCGTTTGCCAAGGTAGGTTTCGATGACTTTGGGATCAGAGAGAACCGTTTCTGGCTGTCCCTCGGCAATCTTGCGCCCATGATGCAGCACAAGAATACGGTCAGAAAGGCTCTTGATGGCCTGCATGACATGTTCAATGACAATAATAGTTATGCCCATACGGTTGATCTTGCGAATGAGTTCAACTGCCTCTGTCACCTCGGCGGGTGTTAGCCCTGCCATAACTTCATCCAGTAAGAGGAGTTGTGGGCCTGTTGCTAAGGCGCGTGCTAGCTCAAGTCGCTTGCGGTCAGCAATGGTCAGTTGGTCTCCCTTGAAGTGGGTTTTGTGTGCGAGCCCGATTTCCTCGAGCAGCTCTTCGGCCATGCGAAAGGCCGCAGAATAGATCATCTGGTGGCGTCCAAAGAGAGCACCCACGAGCACATTTTCCCGAACATCCAGTTCCATGAATGGTTTGGTGATTTGAAAGACGCGAGCAATGCCTAAGTAGGCTCGTCGATTCGCAAGGAGACAGCTAATATCTCGTCCCTGATAGTAGATCGAGCCAGAGCTGAGGGGCTGTGCTCCGCTGATGAGGTTCACCACAGTTGATTTCCCCGCCCCATTGGGACCAATAATGCCCAGGATTTCCCCACGACGGACAGAGAAGCTCAGTGTATCGACAGCTGGCAAGCCCCCGAAACGCTTTGTTACATCCATCAGTTTTAAAAAAGAAGGGTAAGGGGTATTCTCTCTCTCGAGTGGTGAAACATGGCTAAATGCCGTTGGCTGTGATATAACGTCGAACACGTCGTAATCCTTCCATAAAACGATTGGCCAATGTAAGGCCAGGAGTAGACCTACGAGTAAATTCCTGGAAAAGGCGTATCAATCCCTGTGGGAGTACAATCGTTACAAGAACAATGGAGAGACCAAGCAATGTGTTGTGGAGGTTCAATCCACTCGTTTGAAACTGGAATGAGGCTGTCTCAAAGAGTATCCCCCCAATGATCGGACCGAGGATAGTCCCGGTCCCACCAAGGAAGGTCAGTAACACCATTTCGATTGAGATGCCTCTGTCAAAGACAGTACCCGGGTCGAAGCCCGTCGCCCAATAGGCATAGAGTCCGCCCGCTAGCGCCGTCGGCACCGCACTCAGGACAAAAGCTCCGACCTTGTACCAGTAGGTATAAATACCTAATGCCTCAGCTGCTTGCTCATTTTCGCGAATAGCGATCAAAGCATAGCCAAACTTGCTATGTACCAGCACTACTGTTATGAGCAGGCACACCACCGAGAGACCGACGAAGGCATAGAAGAGAAAGGGGTATGCATCCAGGCTTGGCAGTGGTAATGACATCAATCCTCCTCCCCCTCCTCCAATATCCTTTACCGCAATAAACTCGCGTAGGGCCTCAGCAGTTCCGAGCGTGGCAATAGCAAAGTAGTGCCCCCTCAGGCGCAGAACTGGCAAGCCGATTAGCAAGGCAAATATCCCCGCAACGATACCTCCCACAATGAGCCCCACCCAAAAAGGCAGTCCTACGAGCACTAATAGTCCAACAGAGTACGATCCAATGCCGAAAAACGCGACATTGCCGAAAGCGGCGTAACCAGTGTAGCCGCCGATGAAATTCCAGCTCTGCGCAAGCACTATATACATCACGATCAATGTCCACGTGTGCAAGAGAGACGGATCTCCGTATGCCGGAATGGTAGCAATGGCGGCCAAAATTACCAGCCCAATCAGCAGTGACCGGAGCCATTCACGACGCTCTTTTGTTTTTTCTAGCGTGGGACTTGCAACCGCTGACTGATGAAGATCTGTTACCATATTCCTTCTCCTCACGAGTAGAATGCCTTGCCCAACAACCCATTGGGTCTGAATACTAGGACGGCGACTAGGACTGCAAAGGCAATGGCATCATCGTAACCAGAGCCAATGCCGGGGAATAAAGGAATTACCGTCTCTGCGAACCCGAAGGCGAGACCACCAGCTATCACGCCCCATGGAGTGCCTAGGCCACCCAGCACAACAATCACAAAAGCACGCAGGGTAAATGGCCCTCCCGCTGATGGGTTGAATGGGTACAGTTCGGCGAACATGGCCCCTGCTGCTCCCGCCAGAGCTGCTCCAATGCCAAACGTCAGAGCATAGGTCCGACCGATGTTGATCCCCATGAGGCGTGCGGCATCTCGGTCCATGCCTGTCGCAAGAATCGCATTACCCGTGCGCGTCCGCGAGAGAAAATAGCTAAGTGCAGCGGTGAGCAATACGGCAATTGCCGCTGCGGTTAGTCCATCGAAGGCGATATGTATCGAGCCAATATCGAAACCATTGCCTGCATATGTTGTATTGATGGAACGCAGGTCGCTGCTGAAGATTTGTTGTACCAGATCCGTTATGAGCAAGTCAAGGCCGAACGTTAGCAAAAACGTTACCAGGAAAGGAGCACGGATAACGCGATTGATAGCAACATACTGTACAATCCAACCAATGATAAATAGAGCGGCCATTGTTATAGGAATACCGATGTAAGGATCAATGTGTAATTGTCTATACATCCAGAAGGCTATATATGCGCCAACAACGATGAACGCACCATGCGCCAAGTTGACGATATTCATAATGCCCCAGACGAGTGAAAAGCCCAGAGCCACTGCTGCATAGAGACTACCCAGAAGCAGCCAATTTACAAGAACCTGTCCAAAAGCCATAGAATTAAATCTCTTCCCCACGAACGCGACACCCAAAGGGTGCTCAACTGACACTGCCAATAACTAGCACAAAGCGTGTGTTCTTTTTTCCACTCCTGGCAGAGTTTTTGAACCTTTTCGCCTGATTGGAAGCCGAAGATAGAAGCAAGCATCTCGGCTCGATCTGGCCGAGGAATGCTTATTTCTTTCTCCCAACGATTCACTTGAGAGGCACGATTCTTTGCATTTCCTGGCAGACCGAGCTTGATTCTGACCTAACACATGGAAAGTCCAGTAGCTTTACGAGCTGCTTTGAGAGAATGAATTCTTCCTTTGTGCTTCCTGATGCTGGTCATACCACTCCTGACAAAGCTGCTGGACTTCCTCTGCTGAATCGAATATGAGAACCTCAGCGAGTCTCTTTGCTTGATCGTAGCTCGGGATTTTTAACCCACACTCCCAATAGCTAATTTGAGTGACAGTGCTCTTATTGCCATTGCCTGGAAGACCAAGTTTCATTGCAAGTTGACGCTGAGTGAACCCACACGCCTCTCTTGCCTGTTGGAGAGGATGGATGTCTTTGTTGGGTGGTTCTTCTCCCATATGATTTTTCCTTTCTCTTGGCGCCCCTCTTCGTCCTGCCATGCTCAGCTTTATGAGAGAGGGGGAGTGGGATACATAAGCTGAGCATTGGCAATATCAGGCGGATAGACTGTTGTAACACTTCCATTCTGTATCTGGATAGAAGCCATCGGTTTATATGTATTCGCACCAGTGAGATCGAAGCGAATCCTACCATAGAACGTCATAATGTCGAGGTTAGCCAACGCATCACGAACTTTCTGTGGATTGATAGAGCCAGCCTTTTGGATGGCGTACTGGAAAGCAAGGCCCGTCGCAGTGGATTCAGCTGATTGATAGGATGGCTGATGCCCATACTCTGTCTTATATATTTGAGCATAGTTAGCTGGGGTACCAAAGACATCGAGGCCTTTGTACTTCTCCTGGGGTGTCCACTGTGAACTGCCCAGGATATAGTTAGTGGTTGGACCGAGCACAGAAACGAAGTCAGGGGTACCAGGACCAACAGTAAAGGCGTAGAGTTTCGCATTAACGTGGAGTTGCTTACACTCTTTCATAGTAGTGACTGCTTCACCTTCGTGACCGGAGCCAAGGAGCATATCAGGTACCGTCCCATCTGGCCCGGAGGTCTTAAGGGTAGTCAACACACTTGTCAGGTCTGTCGTATTAGCCGGATACTGTTGATAGTAGACGACGTTGAGATTGTGACTGGTGGCATAGTCTTTTGCGGCAGCGGCAACCTCCTTCGAGAACGCATCATCCGCAGAGATGATTGCAACGGTCTTTGGTGGATTAGCTAGTGCAAGCGCAGCTTGCAGCATCACTTTAGCATACTCAGAAGCTGGACTCTGCACACCAAAAATGTAGTGAAACCCTTTCGAGAAAATGGCTTTGGCTGAACCATTTCCCTCTACCATTGGAATCTTGTACTGCTCAGTGATAGCTTCATCTTGCAGTGTAGCCGTAGTACCGTATGGGCCAAGTAGGAAATTCACCTTGTCAGATGTGATTAACTGCTGGGTAAGCTGGGCGCTCTTGGTAGGGGAACTGCCGTCATCGTAGTACTTGAGTTGTATCTGGTATGCGGTATTTCCGACATGGATGCCGCCATGTGCATTGACCTCTTTGACCCAAAGTTTATATCCCTCAAGTGTGAGTTGTCCCTCATTTGAGGTCGATCCTGTCAGTGAGATTGGTGCGCCAAACAACAGTGTAGGTGTAGCGTCATTAGTGTGGCTACTCCCACTGCTGCCACAGGCTGTCATTATGAAAAGGAGTATCAATACTAACAAGCTGGTCACTATGCGTCTAGGCAGAGAGTTCATAGGTCGGATAAATAGTGAGCAAGACAGATGAAGAAACCGGGTAGAGAAACCGGGTAGTGCTATCATATGCTTTTCCTTTCTGATATATGTATGGTAGGGTGTAACTACTCAGGTCTCTTTCTGCTTGCTCGCTGCCTCCGGCAGTTCGCAGGCCATTGGGCGGGAGGTGGATGTGGCAACCCGCGGGTTGCCACATCCACCTCCCGCAGACAATCCAGACGAGCCACCACAGGTGGCGAGGCGACCTGAGGAGTTACAATAAATATAAATATATATGAATAAAGATGAATTGGCAAACCTGGATTGAAGAATGTTATCTTCGTTCTGGAGATAACATTGCTGGTCACTTCTGTGTAGCATTAGTGCACTCTTGTCTTTCTTTGAGTCAAGTTTATCGGTGTAAGGAATCTCTACATACTAACTCATGGTGCTAGTTTTTGATTTGTAGCAGGTGATCTTTGTAATATGGGAATGGGCTCAGGAAATGCAACTAGCACCACTGGTTACATAGGAATTTATATCATAGGAAATGCCAAAAGTCAATGATTAAAAGAAAAATGTAAGAAAAAGAACGTTGGGCGGGGGTTTTTGCCCATTCGGTTGTCCGCACAAAATTTGCCATCGGAATGATTTATCGCGTCTGTGAGGAGGCTAACTGTACAGCTCACGAGCCAGTTGTGGCATAGAATTCTGTTCTCTGAAAGTGCATTTGAGCAGGAGAGTTGCAAGCATTTCAGCTGCGTATTCAGAAGGGGATTCATAGGCGGATGTGTGTGCACGATAGAGGACAGAGGACAAATCGCGGTGGTGAACGAAAGTTGCATAAGAAGGAGTTGCATCGCCCATAGAGAAAGAAGGGATATGGCCAAGTAGCAGGTGTGCGATTTCATGAAGGCGTGCTGTCACCAGGAGTATCGCATCGAGCCCCCGGCGAGTACAGATCAAATCGACATCGCGGAGAGCGACGCAATAGCCAGTAATAGCTACCGGCAGAAGCTCTTCCTCAATGCGAAGGGGCTTCTTCCGGCAGAGGGCGGTAAAGTCTGCGAGAGCGTTGAACGAAAAAGCATCACTTAATACACCTCGTGTCAGATCAAACACGCGATGAACCTCGTGTGTTACATCCGGTTGCACAGTATATCCCCCTTTTTGGCACTATAAGCAACCTGAACTATTATACCAGCTTTGCCTGTTGAAGTGCGAGGATTAGCTCTTCCAGCTTTTCCTCGACCTCGGGTTGCAATCCTGCCGAACGTAGGGCAAGGCGCAGTGAGTTGACCTGAGTAGTCGCTTCCGAGGGGCTAGATGGCTGAGGGAGAGAATCCAGTTCTGGAAAAAAGTACGTTGGTGGAACATTGAAAAAACGGCAAAGAGAAAGGAGGGTTTCGCGACCCGGGTTTGTAATCTTCCCTGTGCGCAGTTTAGAAAGGTGGGAGGGTTCAACTACACCACCCAATGCAACGGTGACCTCTTTGTAGGTGTACTCGCGGCCATCGGGGCGCCGATGTGTCCGAAAGAGATCGTCAACCAGTTCTGCAAGAGTCTTCATGGGAGCTTTTATGCCTTTCTGATATGAAAGTCTGTGGATACATGCTTTCATAACTTGCCGTTTGTCATCTCGTCTTGGAGTATACCATAGAGAAACCTATTCTGTAAAGAGTTGTGATTACGTGATCGCACCTCTCTTAACACTGGTTGAGGTGTAGATGGCAAGGTATCGAAAGGAGGAGATGCAGAGTGGATATGACCTTGTCGTTCATAATGCTTCAGACGTTTGGCAACTGCGAGATTATGTTTAATGACATTGCGCTGGCGTGTTGGAAGTGGCTGATAGGTACTTGGTGCAGTGATGACGATATTCTGCCGAAGCAAATAGAGCAGATATCTTGCCTCCTCTTTCACCGTGATAGGATGTGTTAGGGGAATGTGGCTCCACATGATTTGGCGAGCATCACTGATCTCAATCAGGACACGAACGTCTTGCATCTCATCATAGGCGAGATGCACGCAAGGGACGACCTGAATCATCTTCTCGTGTAAAGAGTATAACAAGTCGTGTTGCAACCATTGCCGCCAGGCAAGGGAACTTTCCACGGGCTGCACGGCACGCTCCATCGCATCCTGCGGAATAGTAAAACTAGCCACCAGGAGCCAGACAACGAGTGTTTCTCCAAGAGGCACGATCTGAGAGAGTGGCAGACGGAAGACCTTTTCACCTAGAAGAAACAGAAACAGGTTGATTACGATAGCAAGCAAAGAACAGGCTGCTATGAAAAAACTCAAGGTGCAGATCAGGCGACGTATCAGGTAGGTCAATGCAGTATGCCGATCAAGGCTCTGCCAGTATAAACTCAGCGTAAACACTACAAGACAGAGTTGCAGCCCGTAGTTCCATAGATAGGAGGCTATATACAGAGGCGCTGGCTGAAATGCAGGATCAACGAGAAATGCTTCAAGATGATAATTGCTGAGAGCATCAAGTGTTGCTCCGATGCTGATAGAGATAAGCATAAGAGGAAACAGCCAATGTTTTGTAAGCAGTAAGTAGGGTTTGTTGTTGAGTAACTGATCACTGGCGAGGTAAACGAGGAGGAGACTACAGTGAAGACACATAATTTGCAGTATTTGCATCCACCAAAAAACTGGCAAGAAATGGCTACTGACACTCAACCCTAATTCAAGTATAATACTTCCTAAGAGTTTGAGGACGATCGAGCGAGCCATGGGAGCACGATCTCGTCTGAGGCGATAGCCCAGGTAGGCAAACCAGACGAGCAGCAGTATGTTGACCGTTACCGGATCAATGAGAGACACATCCATAGCTTCGCTCATTCCGCACTGAGTGTTTGGTAATACTCTGTAGGGAAGTCCCAAGCAGAGCGGCATATGCTGGTATAATACAAGAAAAACTTCTCTTTGTATAGGGAAGGTCCTCTGATACAAGAGTCTCTTGCTTGGTTCTTTGCTGACTTTCAAATAGTCTGGCTCCTCTATGACTATCCCACATTCCGCAGCTCGAATCTAGAACGGCTTCCTAAGGGGCTTTGTAATGCTGAGATTAAGATAATCTCTACAATGTAAACGGCCTTCAGAAGTGATCTCCCTAAAATAACTCTGCAATGTGGGACTATACAAAGAAAAGATTTTCCTGTATTATTATCCTGTATTATAGTCAGGTTCAATTTAGGTAGTTTAGACTTGATACTTTGAACGGCTAGAATCAACTCTAAGTGCTGTCAAAGGGGCGAGGAAGCCGTTTGACGCCATTCACACTGCTGTGAATTGTTTCGATATATTTGAATATGTCTACACAAGGAAGGGAAAGCATATGCTAGCATTATTTAGTTCCTCTCCCTGGTATCTTCATCCATCACATGTGGTGTTTCTCTGACCTATAAATTTTGCACCTAGACATATGTGATCAGTCTGTTAGTACTGATACTCCTTTGTGTAGTGATAGCTTGTGGCATTTGAGCTATGCCTAAGGAGAGAAGAGAATGATCAATTGGGAAAGTATGGTGGTGTTTACTACGATTTTTATTGGTGTTACTCTACTTAGTCTTCGAGCAGCACGCTGGCGTACCGGGGGATTACGTCGGTTAGCCGAATGGGGACTAGCAGGTCGGCGGTTTGGCACCATCACGGCTTGGTTTGTCCTGTGCGGGACCATTTTCACAGGAAATTCTATGATTGCAACTCCAGGAGTTGCATTTGCAAAAGGGGCTCAGGGGTTCTACACTATGACCTACTGTATCCTGATTTATCCTCTGCTCTTCGTTGTCCTGAGCCGCTTCTGGGTCGTCGCCAAGCATCGTGGATACGTGACTATTGCAGATTTTGTACACGAACGTTTCGGGCGCACTGTTGGATTGCTTATTGCTCTGACAGGTATTCTGGCAACGATGCCCTACCTGGCTGTGCAGATCTATGGGATCGAGGTTGCCCTTGCCCAGATGGGCTTGCCTGTCGAAGCTTCATTGGTAGTGGCTTTTCTGCTATTATCGTTGAGCACCTATGTCGGTGGATTACGTGCGCCAGCTCTCATGGCTATCATCAAAATGATTATGCTTGTAATAGTCTTCCTGGTTGCTTGGATCGTTATCCCTCCGAAGTTAGGGGGACTGGAACACATTTTTGCAGTCGTCCATCAGAAGGCGATGAAAGATCCGAAGACATTTTCTGACATATTGTTACCATCACAGTACATTGCCTATGGTACCCAAGTCCTGGGATCTGCATTAGCCTTATTTTTGTATCCCCATGTAATCACTGTGTTCGGTAGCGTCAATAGCCACAAGGCACTCAAACGGAATGCAATATTTCTTCAGTTCCACCCACTCCTAAACGGTCTAGCGGCTCTTCTCGGTTATCTGGCAATTGCTGCTAGCATTGCTCCATCGCCTGTCTACAAGACCAATAGCATTGTCCCTGCACTCTTTGCGCGTTTCTTCCCAGCATGGTTTGCAGGTTTTTCCTTTGCTGCTATTGTCATATGTGCACTGGTGCCTGCTGCTATTATGTCGATTGCAGTAGCCAACCTGTTCTCGCGCAATATCTACCGCGAATACCTGAATCCATCGTGTAATGAGCAAGAAGAGTTAAAGGTTGCCAGAGCGGCTTCATTCTTTGTGAAATGTGGGGCCTTAATCTTTATTCTCGTCGTGCCAACGACATTTGCTAACAACTTACAACTCATGGGAAGCATTTGGATCTTGCAAATCTTTCCTGCGCTGTTCCTTGGTCTCTATACCAGTTGGTTTCATCGATGGGCATTGATACTGGGATGGATAGGAGGTATGGCAATTGGTACCTGGATGGTCATTAACCAGGAGTTTGGCTCGTTCTATCCTCTCAAGTTTGGTTCATCTACTATCTCTGTCTACGCAGGTCTCGCTGCGTTGGTGGTGAATCTGGTGCTGACTGTTGCCCTCACGCCTATGTTGAAGACATTCGGGAGAGTTCAAGAACAGGATATGATACCAACAGCTGATTTTGTAGGATCAGCCAGTTAATATAAAAAGTACCCCTGAAGTAGGTAATGCCTTGTATATACATCGTTATTTACAAGGCATTTGTATCGTAACATGATTGATATTTCCTCCAGCGAATGACATAGAGAGGGGGAAGAGCAGGCGATGACGCAACAAGATACCGCAACGGATCGTCTGGTAAGCATTATCCAACTTATCCAGCTCGGAAAGCGAACAGGCGTACTCACAGTGAAACGAGGTGAAGGTAATACCTTAGAGGAAGGGATGATTACATTTGCCAATGGGCAGATTATTCAGGCCCAAACAGGCCGTTATAGTGGTTCTGAAGCCAAGAATCGCCTCAGTGCTTGGGGAACCTGCCGTTTCATCTTCGCTTCATCGGATACACCAGAAGAAGACACGCTACCAACCCCTAAATCTTTCAAAGGAATGAGTAGCGTTACAGAAGATCGGCGTGTCACAGGAAACCTTTCTGGCTCTGGAGATCAGCATGTCAGAGGAGATATCGCTGGTTCTGTAGATCCATTTCTGCAAAGGCCAATGCCTTCCAAGGAACCAGTTACACCGCCGCCAATTGGAAATCTGGACTATCTCTCTCGTCCATTATCTCCAGTCCCGTACCGCAGAGTGGAAATTAACATAGCATTACATGTGCTTGAGCGTAAGAAGCTCACGCGTTCCCACCATCGCCTACTATTACTTATCGATGGCAAACGCTCTGTACAAGAGTTAGTACGGCTCATTGGGCGAAACGAGAAGGAGGTGCGAGCATTGCTTGGTGACCTGGAGCAGGCTCTGATCATCGCCTTTCATCCTGTTCCTCCTGCCAGGTGACATATTTAAGCAAGTCATCCATAGAACAATCCTCTGGATGTAATTGATAGCAAAGACAAACAGAATAGGAGAGCGCAATGTTTGATCGAGAATATACTCTTACCAGAGAACTAGCTTTGAAAGAAATCGCTAAAGCACGCAAAGCTGAGCGTGTTCCACAGCTCGAGAGAGCCGATCTCAGTGGAACAGATTTGAGCCACATCGACCTGAGTGGAGGCAATCTGGACGGAGCGAATTTTTCAGGCTGTAGCTTGCAGGGAACTTCCTTGAGGGGAGCATATCTGCACAATGCCAACTTAAGTGGAGCAAATCTGCGTGGAGCCAATTTGAGTAGAGCCGTTCTCATTGGGGTAAACCTGATTGGAGCCAACCTGCGCGGAGCTAATTTACGCGGCAGTGATCTGCGGAGCACCGACTTATGTGGAGTCAACCTGATGGCTGCTGATTTGCAGGATGCCTTCTTGATCGAAGCAGGTCTCATCGGAGTCAATCTTACCAGAGCAGATCTCTCCGGTGCCGACTTGAGCAAAGCTAATCTCAATTCTGCAAAACTGGTGGCAGCAGACCTGAGTAGGGCCTCTCTTAAGCGGGCAGTGCTCATTGATTCTGACTTGAGCGGAGCAAATCTCAGCGAGGCCAGCCTGACGGGAGCCAACCTGAAAAAGGCTAAGTTGCAGAAGGCGAGCCTGACGAGGGCGTGTCTGAATCAGGCGAACCTGAGTGGAGCTGACCTGAGCGAAGCCGACTTGAAGGAAGCTCTCCTGATAACAGCTAATCTGGTTGAAGCGAACTTGAGCTTCGCCAACCTCAGCAGTGCTCATTTACATAGTGCTCAACTATTCAAAGCATGTTTGACTAGCGCTATTCTGAGCAAAGTAAACTTACGTCGGGCCAGTCTGGTGGAGGCCAATCTCACAAGGACTGATCTGAGCAAAGCCAATCTTTGCGAGGCGAACCTGACTAGAGCCAACCTGAGAGAGGCGTATATGCAAGCCGCAGACTGTACCAGGGCTAAATTCCAGGGGACAGGGCTCGTCGGTGCGGTGCTTGCAAATGTTACTTTTGCTAGCGCTGACTTGCGCGAAGTACAAGCAACGCCTATGGACATGATGGATATCGACATGGCGTCATTGACCGATATCATGATTGATTCAGCAACTGCCGAATATCTTGGCCTTAGTGCTTGGTAATATTTGCTGAAGAAAAAGACTGTGTGAAGAAAGAGGTTCACTATGTACAACCCTGTTCCAAAGAGGAGGAATGTTAAGCCTATCGGGTTTTTGCTCTTCCTTACTCCCTTTATTGTGCTCGTCTGGCCCCCATTCTACAACATGCTTCAGCCGAAGTTGGTCGGTATTCCCTTCTTCTACTGGTTCCAGTTGTTGTGGATCGTTATTACAGCCTTGCTCACTGCCGTTGCCTACGTGTTTGAGGCCTAAAGGTAATACCCTTCGAATAAGCATGGCCGCTTCGTAGAAAGGGCAAGCTGACTCACATGATAAATCTACCTCTGGCAAGTGTTTATAAATCAGAAGGCAGGGGACAATTTCCTTTGCCTTCCTGATCAGATGACAGAGAGCGGTCCCTAAGGTCTTTTCTCCTTAATAGTCTAGTCTTCAGTCATTTCGCCGTTGGTATAGAGCCAGTGTGCAAAGTGCATACGCAGATCATCAGTCATACGTTGGCGCATCTCGGAATTCTCATAGAGATGATCACGTAGGTAGAGTAACATCACCGCCTCTTCCCACACGAAACCAGCATTCATCAGATAGTCCAGCGTGACTTGGTCTCCACTACTGCTTGGTGTATAGTGCTTGGCCTCAAAAGGGTGAGCAAGTTTCTCCCGTCGCTCGTTATATTCGGAATGGCCATTGAAAGAAGTGGTCTGCATGTTTTCCATCGAATTGCCTTTCAAAAGGTATTATTTTCTTCGTAGCTGCTGCAGATAAAACTCAGTAGTCTTATGGCAACATTTGCTCAGGGGTACGGCGGGCGCGATCACCTTTAGGTGACATGGTAAATCGCGTTGACCAGCCCGATTGGTACCTCAGGGGTTACCCTTTCCTTTCTAGCTCCTGTAGTGGCGTTCCACAGTGGTCTATCGTTCTCTATCGGCTTCCAACAGACAAAATGTACCTTCCCAATAGACATTCAGAAGTGATTCTGACGCGGCAATACTTTATGCCATCTGAGTAGAGGTACCTCTTATCCTCTTGAGGACTCTTGCTTGTTGAACAAGGGACCTGTGTCAATATCCAGTCGGTTTGCTTACAGACTACACTTTTCTCTCAAGTGGTCTGCGGTGAGAGTTGGCGAGTCGCTATAGATGATAAAGAGGTGTAGAATGTGTGCAAATGCACCAGCGGAGATAGATATGATCTGGACAAAATTTGTCAAGGATAAAAATCCTGAGTTGCGCGGTGAGTTGATTACCGTGTATGCTCCGCTCGTCCGTTTTGTTGTTGGGCGCTTAGGTATCCCGCCAACTAGCCTGCTAGAATCGGAAGATCTTGTCAGCTATGGTATGATCGGCTTAATCAATGCCATTGATCGTTTTGATCCATCGCGTGGTGTACGTTTTGAAGCATTCGCCTCGGCACGCATTCGTGGTGCTGTCATCGATCAATTGCGTTCGCTCAACTGGCTCCCACGTTCGGCTATCTCACGTGTGCGCCAGATCGAGTCTGCTTTGGCAGTCCTCGAACAGAAACTGGGACGGCCAGCTAAAGAGAAAGAGGTTGCAGAGGAGATAGGTGTGTCTACGGACCGCTATCGGCAGATCCTGCTCGAAATGAATTCGTCAGTGCTCTCTCTGGATGCTCCGCTGGGTTCACCTTCCCAAGATGACGAGGTGACCTCGCTCTCTGAATTACTGGAGGACCAGACTGCGCCGGGGCCAGTTGAGCAGGCAGAACAGCAAGAGTTGACAGAGATGTTGAGTGCTGCCATTAAGGGTTTGCCTGAGCGTGAAAAGCTCTTACTGGCCCTATACTATCAGCAAGAGTTGACTATGAAGGAGATTAGCAAAATCCTGAGTGTCTCTGAATCGCGTGTCTGCCAGCTTCATATGCAGGCTGTGATGCGCCTGCGTGGTAGTTTGTCTGCCTATCGTGCTGGAGAAGTCTTTGGGAACACAGGTGAGGAAAGACGGGTGAGTAAAAAGAGAGAAGCAGGAGCATCTTCCATTGCAGTATCCTCAAAGCGGATCGTGAAAAAGCGGAGACTCTAAGCCTCCCTCACCGAAAGATAGGATCTCTTAGCGTGCTCTTTCATCAGAGTCTTACAAGAGAAAAAAGTGAAAAAGTGGGATACTATTGACATCCTATCGAACTTATGGTACGTGTCGATATATAGTAGGTGAAGTACCAACGATGGCGCGTATCAGATCAACGCTATAGCTTTGGCTAGGTGTATACTAAATAAAAGAGACATGTTTCTTTTGGTTGAAACAGAGATGCTGTTTCAATCGTGTCAGAATCGGGCTAGCTTTGGCGTCTTGCCATAAGCATTTGAAATTGAGGGGAAATCCCTCCTGCAATTGCTACTCGATCTTCTCACGCGGTCACGCTGAAGGAAGCGCCCTTGGCAGTGTTTGTTGCAGTGTAGGGACGCTTAGGAATTGCTTCTCACGAAGGGAGCTTCGCATGTTGGTTTTGCGACGAAAAGTTGGAGAAAGTATCGTGCTTGCCGGGGTCATCAACGTTTCGGTGTTGGCCGTTGAAGGCGAGCGTGTAAAAATTGGGATCAGTGCACCACCTGATATAACTATCGTGCGCGAAGAACTATTACGCACTGCTATGACAGACTCAGTGTCAAACCAGAGCGCTTCGCCAGCCCCAGCTCAGCCACGGGGATAGAATACAGCCAAACCAGGGGTGTTAACCCAGCGGTAGCTGTAGTCGCAGATGCCGCTGGGTTTTGATCACGACTTTACTCTGATCTTGCCTCCATCTTGTGGCTATTAACGCGTTTCTGGCTCTGGTCTAGTTCCAGACTAGGGGCTGTTTCTTGTTGGATAAAGGCTTCTGTCATTTCGCATGCCACATTGTCAGAGTACTGGACAGGTGGAGATTTCATGAGATAGGCACTGGGGCCTTCCAATGTGCCACTGATGCCGCGGTCAAGTGCGAGCTTGACCAGACGGACAGCGTCGATCACTACACCGGCAGAGTTTGGCGAGTCCCACACTTCAAGTTTGAGTTCCATATTTAATGGTACATCACCAAAGGTGCGACCCTCTAGGCGAATATAGGCCCATTTACGGTCCTGTAGCCAGGCCACATAGTCGGATGGGCCTATATGGACATTTTCTTCGCCGATATCGTAGTCTAACTGGCTTGTAACGGCATTGGTCTTGCTGATCTTTTTTGACTCTAACCGCTCACGCTCTAGCATATTATAGAAGTCGGTATTGCCACCCACGTTGAGTTGCATTGTGCGCTCCAAGCGTATACCCCGCTCACGGAAAAGGCGTGCCATGACACGATGTACTATTGTGGCTCCAACCTGGCTTTTGATGTCGTCGCCGATCATTGGCAGATTCTGCTCTATAAAGCGCTGCTGCCAATATTTTTCGCGTGCAATAAAGACGGGGATACAGTTTACAAAGCCAACACCAGCTTGGAGGATTTGTTCAACATACCACTTGGTTGCTGTCTCAGAGCCGACCGGGAGATAATTGATAACGACATCAGTGCCAGTATTTTTGAGAATCTTGACAATGTCCTCGGTCTGCCCCGAGGTTTTCTTGATGATCTGAGAGAGATATTTTCCCAGGCCGTCATGGGTCATACCCCGATAGACATTTACTCCTAGCTTCGGTACATCGGCAAAACGGTAGGTATTATTGGGGGCGGTATATATAGCTTCGCTGAGGTCTTTTCCCACCTTGTTCCCATCTACATCGAATGCAGCAGTGAACTCGATGTCGCGGATGTGGTATCCGCCTAGGTTGATGTGCATTAGGCCAGGGACAAAGTCGTCTGGCTTAGCGTCTCGATAATAGTGAACCCCCTGGACAAGCGCACTAGCGCAATTTCCTACACCAATAATCGCAACTCGCACTTTTTTGTTACTTGACATTACTTTAGCTCCGCCTTTCAAAAGATGGTCAAACTATGATTTCTGGACTCACTGTCTAGAGCTGCGGCATACCTTTGTAGTGCCGTGCTGGTCTATCGTATGGAGTTCTTTCCCAAAATGCAAACACTTGTGTACGAGCATTTGCCCGAAGTTGTAGAGCCTCCAAATCTTATACACTGTATATACGGAGCAAAGGTAGGTAATTTTACCCATGATGTTATCTCTTATCTTTATACCTATTCAGGGGACTCAGCTCCTGGAGATACAAAAGGGCAGGGAATCGGTAAAAAATGGTATGTGGTAACGCCTGATCTGAAGCAGAATCAACCAGTTCAGTCAGGTGGCTCCTAAATCTCTCATTGTTAATGCAAATATCAACACGTTTCGATACGTTTTGAAAGACAGGTAACTCCTCAGGTGCTCTCTCCTAGCTTCCTCACGGCCTAGGGCCGTTCGCAAGCCATGGTGTGGAGTATGGGTTTGTCAGCCGCTGGCTGGCAAACCCATACTCCACACCAAACCGAGGCGAGACACCGCAGGTGGCGAAGCAACCTGAGGAGTTACTATTTTTCTAACGTGCTCTTACTATTACGTTCTCCATCGTATGTCAACAGGATACGTTTATTCTCGTAGACAGTTTCAAGGTGAACTGGACGCCCCCAAAGCACGTAGACATGCTGGAGCGTCTTCTCCGCATAATGCAGATCTAGCTCTTGGCCCTCATGGAGATGTTTGATATAGAGTTCGCGGTTGCCCCGATAGTCACCATTATCAACTACCAGATAAGGATGACCAAAGTTGGTCATGTTAGTAACAATAGTATCACGCACCTTATGCCAGTTCTTCTCGACAATGACCCATTCATCACCCTCTTTCTTGTAAAGATAGAGGTCGAGGTCTTTGATAAGATCTTTGGTCAGATAGTTACGTAAGAACGAGACATCATTCTCCATCTCACGCACCTCGAAGAGCTTCTGGCGTCCCATACCAGGCTGACGTCCAAGTTGCTCCTGCTCTTCCGTGGTAGGATTGTCCCAGCGTCTCTCAATATCTTCGAAGATCTTATACCCGATATAGTATGGATTGAGCGAGGTGCGAGAGGGTGTGAGCACGCTGGAGTGCAATTGAGCGAACTCTACGAAGTCGGAGTCGGAGATGATACTGCTATCTCCTAATTCGCGCATAATGCGCGAATGCCAAGTACTGGCCCATCCCTCATTCATTACCTTTGTTTGCATCTGTGGCACGAAATACAGCATTTCAGCGCGTACAATTTCGATAATGTCGCGTTGCCAGGGCTGCAAGTGAGGAGCATGGCGACTCAGGAAGAGCAAGAGATCCTTTTCAGGCTTCTCGGGGAATTTTGGAGGTTTACCGGGTCGCTGGTCACGCTCCTCCTGAACCTTCTTCTCTTTTTGTTCTAAGCCCCACAGATCTTCATACTCACTGGAGGGTTTCGTTTTTGATTTCTCTTCCTTTTTGTCTTTCTCGTCGTCCTGTTCACGGAGCAGCAAATTGTAATCGACATGCTCCTGGATGGAGAGTACCGCATCGAGGAAACGTTCAACTTCATCTCTGCCATGATCGAACTCGTATTTAGCAATACGTTCGGCGTGTACGCTTGCCTTATCGATCATGCGGCGTGAGGTATGGTTGAAGTAGGTGTTGTTCTTGAAAAAATCTGTGTGGCCGAAGACGTGGGCTGCTACAAATGTATTTTGTAGCAGATTATTCATTTCCATTAAGAAGGCATAGCTGGGATTCGTATTCACAACCATTTCATAGATTTTGCTTAATCCCAGGTCATATTGCATTTTTTGTCTGTAGTATGCCTTTCCAAATGTCCAGTGGCTGAAGCGACCTGGTATACTGTAGGACGCGAACTCATACATGATCGATGCTGGAACTAGCTCGAAGTGAGTTGGGAAGGGATCAAGCCCGAATTTTCGAGCTTGATCCCAGGCGGCGTCAATAGAATCACGCAAACGTTCAAGATCGCTAGGGGAATCGTAATTTGTCATTATTCAGCAACTCCTGGTTCTACCTGGCCGGAACAGTATCGCGCTGTGCAAAGAATTTTCGGAGCGCGGGGTACACCTCTTTCTTGTCAGAGATCGTGACGGCAGTAAACTTCTTATCTGTGATCTTGTTATAGGCTGACATCAGTGTACTAGGCGAACGATAATGCCCCTCGCGAATCTCGCCGTAGCCGAAGATGTTGCATAAATCCATCAGCTTATGAACCAGTTGAACGCAGCGGTCATTGTCCCATGGCAAATTATCACCATCGGAAAAGTGGAAGGGGTAGATGTTCCAGTCGTTGGGATTATAGCGCTCCTGGATAATCTGTAGCGCCAGTTCGTAGGCAGATGAGACCTGTGTGCCACCACTCTCACCCTTATGGAAGAACTCCTCTTCCGTGACCTCTTTTGCTTCGGTATGGTGGCTGATGAAGACGATCTGCACGTTATTGTATTTTGTACGTAAGAAGCGCACCATCCAGAAGTAGAAACTTCGTGCTATATACTTCTCGAATTCACCCATACTTCCGGAAATGTCCATCATAGCTATCACGACAGCATTGGACTGATACTTAATCGTGGGCTCCCATACTTTGAAGCGCAGATCTTCGGACTTGATATCTTTAAACTTGGCATCACCTTTGGCAGCGTTACGCTTCAAATTCTCCAGAATGGTGCGCTTCTTATCCAGGTTGGTCAATGGACCCTTTTTGCGCACGTCGGTAAAGCGTACAGCCTCGGTCTCCATTTCTTGCTGGCGTTTCTGTTCGAGGTTGGGTAGACCAAGATCCTCAAAGATCATCGAGGCCAGTTCTTCCATGCTGATTTCGGCCTCATAGTAGTCATAGCCAGCATCTTTCCCTGCCTCGCCCTTACGACCTTTACCCTGTCGTGGCTCCTGAGCAACAACATCGCCGACCTTGCTCTTTCCGGTTCCCTGCCCAGCATGCTGTTGACGCCCATGGTCATAACGAAAACTATATTCTTCCAGTGAACGAATGGGAACGCGTACAACTTTCTTGCCATCAGAAAGAATGATACTTTCCTCGCTGACAATTTCGCCTAAATTTTTCTTGACCGCCTCACGGATCTTCTCTTTATGACGTTCTTGGTCTGCCTGCCCTTTGCGGTGTAAGGACCAATCATGCTGGGAAACGGACATAGCGCACTCCTTTCAGTCTCGTATCATTCATTTTCTAGTGTGCTCATATGTGGAATCCTTTCTAAAATTGCTACTCTGGTTGCTTTGGCAGTCGAGAAAGAATCTCTTGCAGGAGAGCTTCCTGTCTATCCTGTGTTGTCTTAAGCGCTGAGATATCTGCCTTGGTTGCTGTGGCTTTGAGCAGACCTCCATGTTCTTTGAGCAGACCTCCATGTTCTTTGAGCAGACCTCCATGTTCTTTGAGAAAAGCGCTATGGTCGGATTGAGTCGCTTTGATATTGGAGATATCAGCTCTCATGCCAGCCATCTCATCCTTGATCTCGTCCACATTTTCTTGAAGTGAGTCAAGCCAATTATGAGAAAGTGTGTACAATTCTTGTTTCAGCTCTTGCTGGCCACGTTCAAGTGTATCAAGTTTCTCGCCACGATCTGTTTGTGTTTGGATAATCCTCTCAAGCCGATTGTTGGCTTGCACCAGTAGTTCTTGCATGCTACCCGAATCAATCTCCAGTCGTGTAATCTTGATAGGTTCCGTCTGACGTTCAAGCTCCTCCAGGCGCTTCAGCATTTCTCTCTGTTGCTTTTTAAGTTCATCAATTCGTTGTTGGTAGTCCATGCGGAGTCCTTTCTTCTTCTGCCATCTTCAATTTTCCGTGCTATCTGAGCAGATCGAAGGCCTTTTCCATAGTATAATACATATCCTTTCGGCATCGGATCTTGCTCAAGTTGGCTGATTGCAGCTTTGAAATGAGACACTATCATTTCAAAGCTGCAAAGATCGTGTGTTAAGTATCACCCTATTTCTCTCTGGTAGCCTCAGCCAATGATCAACGATTCAGAAGACTCCCGGTATAGCGAAGGATTTCGTTCGCACACACATGACAGTAGCCATGCTCCGCCATCAAGCGGTCGACCACCTCGTTAATCTTGCGCAATTGCTCTTTGTCGGGTGTACGCGTGGACGTTGTAATCTTCACCACATCACGTAAGTCGGCAAACAATTTCTTCTCTATTGCTTCCTTTAAGCGTTCATGGCTGGTGTAATCAAAAGTCTGGCCTTTGCGTGCCAGTGACGAGATACGAATGAGGATCTCTTCGCGGAATGAGCGTTTGGCATTCTCGGAGACATTAATCTGCTCTTCAATGGAGCGCATCAGGTGTTCATCTGGCTCCATCTCTTCATCAGTAATGGGATCGCGCAGTTTTGTCTTGTTGCAGTACGCCTCGACGTTATCAAGGTAGTTGTTCAGCAAAGTACGAGCCTGCTCTTCGTAGGAGTAGACGAATGCACGCTGTACCTCTTTCTTTGCCATTTCATCGTATTCTTTACGAGCCTCGCTGACGAAATTGAGATAGCGCTCACGCTCCTCGCGTGTAATACTGGTATGTTGATCGAGACCATCTCGCAGAGCCCGTAGAGCGTCGATTGGATTGATACAGGTCACGTTCGGTTTGACGAGCGCATTGGAGAGCCGGTTGATAACATAGCGTGGAGAGATGCCATCCATACCCTCGCGCACAGCTTCTTCCTGTAGTTCGCGTAAGTCCTTCTGCTTGAAATCTTCCATATCCTCCCCATCGTAGAGCTTAAGCTTCTTCATGATGCTCATGCCAGCCTTCTTGGATGCCTCCAGGCGCGTAAGAACGGCGAAGATACTGGCAATGCGCAACGTGTTGGGGGCAATATGAACGTTCTTAAGAGCACTCTGCTTGAGCAGTTTCTCATAGATCTTGACTTCGTCTGAGACACGCAGATTATAGGGAACCTTAGCGAGAATAATACGGTCCTGCAAGGCTTCGGACTTCTTATTGCCTACAAAGGCCTGGTATTCATGTTCGTTTGTATGGCTGACAACCACCTCATCAGCATATATCATGCTGAAACGCCCAGTCTTAATGTTCTGCTCCTGGCTCAGCGTAAGAAGTACATACAGAAATTTCTCGTCAGTCTTGAGCATCTCTACAAATTCCATTATACCGCGATTCGCAATATTAAGTTCGCCATCGAAGCGATAGGCACGAGGGTCACTTTCTACACCTATTTCTCCTATTGTAGAAAGATCTATACCTCCTACTAATTCACTGATATCCTGACTTTTGGGATCGGATGGCGTAAATGTGCCAATTCCTAAGCGATACTTTTCACTGAATGTAATGCGCTTAATGGGAACTTCTTCAATACGGTCGCGATACTGAGTATCGACCATGTAACGACAATGAGGACACAAGTCGCCTTCGATATAGAGACCAAACTCTTTCTCGACATCGGGGCGAAGTTCATTAGGGATCAAATGGAGAGGTTCTTCATGCATAGGGCAAGCTTTGATCGCATAGATAGCCCCGGCGGCTGTACGACTGTATGCCTCTAATCCACGTTTGAGCAGGTAAACAATCGTGGACTTACCTCCGCCTACGGGACCCATGAGAAGGAGTACACGCTTGCGGACTTCCAGGCGCTGTGCGGCAGAGTGGAAGTAGTCAACGATCTGCTGTAGCGGCTTCTCAATGCCAAAGATTTCCTGACTGAAGAAATTGTAACAGGGCTCACCCGTCCGCGTAGTTTCGACTCCCGCATCCATAATCATGTGATAAATGCGCTCATGAGAAAGCTGGGCCACCTCTGGCTTCTTAGACGCAATCTCGAAGTATTGCGCGAAGGTGCCTTCCCACATGAGTTCGCGTTCACGATCTCGGTATTCTTCCAACCGCTTCACCAGATCCATAGTTCATCCTCTCTCTTTATATGACTAGTAGTGTACGAGGTGGGGCATACGTCTGCTATCCTTCCAGGAGTGCTTTTCGGAAGAGAGAGCACTCAGCCACACCACTCTCACTTCTCTTTGTTCCGATTGACAACGACATTTCGTGTCTACCCTCCTTCCGTCAAATTGGAGCAGGAACATTTTGGCTACACTGTGCTTTTTCACTTGCCTACTCCGATGACAGCTTGGGAAACACACTACATGATCAGCCTGAATTAGAGGAAAAACGTCACTTCTATCTGGAACATCCGCTCCTAAACGATGCCTATCCATTTCCACCCGAACAAGTAGCACGTATAAGACCAAAAGGGCCAGTCTCTTGCTTCAGTATATAACGCGAGAGAACCAGCCCTTTCTACGTTTCGGAAGATTTTTTCTGCTTTAGATCTGTGACACTCTTTGCCCAACCTTTGGATTGGAGGTCTTCGGATAGCCTGTTGAGATGCATCGCCCGGATGCTCCTGATAATATCTCAATCTGTCCTTTCTCAATCCGACTTTGTAGGTAAGCAAACCAACTGTCTACAACAATGGGAAACGATACCTACCATGGAGAAACGTTGCCATGATGCCCATTGTCCTACCAGGGTATACGCCCATTATACCATATTTCTCACGCAAAATTAAGAGGGAGTAGCCAATTTCTCTTCTTGCTTGCCGAAATTGGCTTTTTTGGCTGGCTAGTGCTGTGTTTTCTCTGCCTTTTTTGGGCTTGTATGTGCACATTAGTTTGCTGATTCTGGCCTGTATGTGCACATTATTTTATTTCAGAGGTTTTTGATTTCTGTATGAGACTTTTTTGTTGCTTTAGGAAAGCTGAAGAGCATAAAATTCATAAAGGTCATACTATATTGACGGGTATAGTGTAATATGGTAACATATGAGCATGATACCAAATCCTGATTCGCCAAAAATGTACACTCCCAAACAAGTCGCTGATATGTTGCAGTTGAGCGAAAACAGCGTCTATAACTTTATTAGAAGTGGCGAAATTATCGCTAAAAAGTTCGGGAATGTTTACAGAATACCAGCAACTTCCCTCTCTTTTGTATTTACTGGGCTGGATTATGACCTCTATGAAGCAGAACAGGAAGATTTAAAAGAGCTGAAAAGGGTGCAAGAAATCATCTCTCAAGTGAGGTCGGAGTCCTAGTTGTGTCTTTGAAAGTCTTTATAGATTCGGATGTGATCATATCATCGCTGCTTTCTTCCTCTGGTGCTGCATACTTTCTTCTCCATAATACAGATGCAATAAAGCCTTGTATTTCTAATCTCTCTTTGCAAGAAATATGCATTGTTGTTGAAAGACTATCAATTGATAGTAAAAAGCTAGCATCTCTTTTGGAAGGCAACATTGAAGTTGTTCAACTACAATATACAAAAGAGACCGTAAAAACTGCATATGGGCATTATGTTCTGGATGAAAATGATGCTCATATAGTTGCTGGAGCTAAAGAAGCAAGAGCAAGGTTTCTTGTTTCTTACAACACAAAAGACTTTAAGGTAGAGAAGATTAAACAAGATTTTGCTATTCTTCTCATCACTCCAGCGCATCTTCTCCAGTATCTCAGGAGTATATGAAGTCCTTCTTCAGCATCAATCTAGGTCTGAAGCGGCTTTAGGGGATTTTTTCTCCTTTAGTACCATAGGATTTTTATGATTGTGATGTTGTGGCTATCTATTTCATAAAAAAACGTTATTTGCATCTTTTATCTTTAACTATCTCTTCATAGTTAAGAGCAATGGAATAGTGATAACAGGCTACGAAATGACCACTTAGGAAACGCCCTCGTAGAAATCAGAATAGCTCATTATCCTCCTTATACATCAAAGTACAATCCAATCGAACATAAATTGTTTTGTCATGTAACGAAAGCTTATGCAGGAACTATCTTCACCAGTGTTGAACTCGTGAAAGAGCTTATTGATAAAACTTCTATGCTGACAGGACTTAAGGTTATTACATCTCTCAAAGAGAAAATTTCACTAACTTTGCATTTTTTTGAGAAAGATGCTCAAGCGGCCAAATAGGTAAAAAGACGCTACAATAGAGGTTCCTGAAAGATCCTTTTACCCTTTTGAATAGCTCGAACTCTTTCTACGACGAAATTGCAAAGATAGTGAAAGTTTATCAAACGGCGAGAAAAGCAAGTGAGGATTTCAAGCGAAACATGCCCATTGTTTTTAATGACTTTTTGAGCCAATGGGACTATCGGGGTAGAGCCACATCATCCGGTGGGTGAGCATAGAACCCCCTTTCTAAGTCGTATAACAGGCTTTTTAGAATCAGGGATGCAAGATACTTTCTTTGCTCGATGACGGTATTTACGCTTAGGAAGTAGTAAGGGAGGTGGCAGAACTTTATAGGTTAAGAGTTCCTTGACACTCCAAACATGATCGGTGAGACCACTGGCCATGGCAGGTGTACATGGAAAGCCCA
>Ga0207416_1001600_pt1 | contig 28817 bp, 29 predicted proteins | sample PaiPotPPM11metaG_FD_184107 | JGI IMG/M metagenome (GOLD analysis project Ga0207416, IMG submission 184107) | Iron sulfur acid spring bacterial and archeal communities from Banff, Canada, to study Microbial Dark Matter (Phase II) - Paint Pots PPM... ... | reverse complement strand
GCTTCCTGCGGCGACAGCGCGCGCGGTGGTTCCCAGACCGGCGGCTGCATGGTGGACCTCCTCCCCGCGTGGGGCTTCAGCCCACCATGCCACCACCGGTTCGTCAACTACTTGACCGGTGCTCTAGCCGAGCGCATGCACGGCTGGACACCGCCGCCACCACGGCTCAGCGGCGGCGTGTTCAGCAAGTACGCTGCGCTCGTTTCCTCGGCTTCAGAGGCCGCGGGCATCGCCATCTGAACGAATGGCTGTACGGCCACTCGCCAGCGCGTGGGGTCACCAGTCGCGAGCCCGGCTCGGAGCCCCTGGCCGGGTGCTATACTTCGGCAAAGCGGCGATGAAGCTCGCCGGCCGGCGCTCCCGGCAGACCGCCTGTTTGGGCTGATAGCTTCTACCGTATTCTCACATGGCGGCGTACGCGGCCATCTGGGATGGTAGAGGTCTTTTTCTTGCTCTGCGCGCGGTGCAAGATCCAGAACCGTTGCAGCGAGCGGGTAGGTCGGAAGACGGATTCGCGCTCCACCGATGGTCAAGCAGCGCTGAAATGGAGATGCTCGCCGGGATGCGCACCGACCGGAAAATCTGGACCAGGAACTATGGTGCGGACGCGATCGTGAACACGGTCCGTCCAGCCGCAACGGCGTGGCCGCTTGAAACCTATCACGCGGCCGGTGGCGTGGTTGTACGCCACCGCGAGGTGCTGCTGCTGCTTCGGGACAACGGCGTCTTGCGCCTGCCGAAGGGTCACCTTGAAGCGGGAGAGACGGCCGAGGCGTGCGCCCTGCGCGAGGTCCGCGAAGAGACCGGACTGCGCGGGCTGACGGTTCTGAGCCGGCTCGGCACGGTTGATAACCAGTTTGGCAACGCCGGCACCCGCTTCAGGCGGCTGGAGACCTGGTTCCTCATGACGGCCGACGATGCGACGGTCTACGACTATGTCTGCGACGTCCGAGGCGCCTACCGGCCGTGGGTGCCCACCTGGTATCCCCTGGAACAGGCGGCTTCGGTCACAAGCTTCAAGTCGGAGCGCCTCGTCATGCGCTGGGCGCAGCAGGCCGTACGGCAGTTGCACAAGGTCTGAGGGTGGAGGCGCCAGCATGGACGATTGCCCGTTCTGCAAGATCGTGCGCGGCGAGGCTCCCGCCAACCGCATCTGGGAAGACGAACAGCACCTGGCCTTCCTCTCGATCTTTCCCAACACCCAGGGGTTCTCCGTCGTCATCACCAGGCAGCACTATCCGAGCTACGCCTTCGATCTGCCCGACGACGTGCTCTGCGGCCTCGTCCTCGCAGCCAGGCAGGTCGGCCGAACGGGCATGATCTTCGAAGGGTTCGGCGTCAATCACGTTCACGCGAAGCTTGTCCCGATGCACGGCACGAAGCTGGCACCGTGGCGCCCGCTCAGCGCCCGGCATGATACCTACTTCGAACGCTACGAAGGGTATCTCTCGTCACACGACTGCGAGCGGGCGAGTGACGGTGAGCTGGAGAAGCTCGCGCTGCAGATTCGCTCGTAACGCGAGCATGCGACCTCGCTTCCGGCGACGACGGCAGGCTACGGCCGCTTGCGCAGGCGCAATAGTGCTGGCTGATATGGCGCCGCACGGTGCATTGACGCGCGGATCGCGGCGGCGGTATGGTGGCCATGACAACTGAATACACCGGCGATGAAGCTCGCCGGGCCGGCGTCCAGACCACGCCGGCGGCCCGTCAGCACGCTGACTAACGGCTTCTACCAGCACACCGCGGGTAGAAGCCGTTTTGCATGCTTGTGGAGACCGGCCATGGATAATCCGTACAGCATCGCCGCCGTCTGGATGGGCCTCGCCTTCGCCGCCGCGATGATCGCCGGCTGGACGGGGATCTCGGTTTCGTTGATCGAGATCCTGGTCGGCGTCGCCGCGGGAAACGCCTTCCATCTCGGCTCCAACGAGTGGATCACCTTTCTCGCCGGCTTCGGCAGCGGCCTGCTCACCTTTCTGGCAGGCGCGGAGATCGAGCCAGCCGTCATCCGCCGGAACTGGCGCTCGACCTTCAGTATCGGCGTGATCGCGTTCCTGCTGCCGTTTCTGGGCGTGCTCGCCTACGTCTATCTCGTCGCCGGCTGGAACTTCCGCCAGTCGGAGATCGCGGGCATCGCCCTCTCCACCACCTCGGTGGCCGTGGTCTACGCCGTGATGGTCGAGACCGGCTTCAACGAGACCGACCTCGGCAAGATCATCCTCGCCGCCTGCTTCATCAACGACCTCGGCACAGTGCTCGCCCTCGGCTTCCTCTTCGCCAGCGTCAACTGGTATCTGCTCGCCTTCGTGCTCGCCACCGCCGCGGTGCTGCCCGTGGCGCCGCGGGCCACGCGCTGGGTGATCGCCAACACGAAAGGGCGCGTGAGCGAGCCGGAAGTCAAGTTCGTCTTCTTCATGATGTTCGCCCTGGGCGGCATCGCCAGCGCCGGCGGCAGCGAGCCGATCTTGCCGGCCTACCTGATCGGTATGGTGCTGGCCGGCACGTTCCTGCGCGAACGCGTGCTCGTACAGCGCATGCGCACCACGGCCTTCAGCATTCTCACGCCGTTCTACTTCATCCGCGCCGGCACCCTGGTCGCGCTCTCCGCCATGGCCGCCAGTATCGGCATCATCGCCATCCTCCTCGGCATGAAGATGGCGACCAAGTTCGTGGGCGTGCGGCCGCTGACGGTCGCCTTCCACTTCCCCCAGCGTGAGGCGATGTACACCACCCTGCTGATGAGTACCGGGCTCACCTTCGGCACGATCTCGGCGCTGTTCGGCCTCACGCACGGCGTCATCGATCAGGACAAGTACACCGTGCTCGTCACCGTCGTCATCCTCAGCGCCTTCGTACCCACGCTGATCGCGCAGCAGTTCTTCAAGCCGAACCTCGCCGAACACATGGCCGCTCGACAAGCCGAGGGCGGTGATGCCTCCGTCCCCGCAGCGCAGGCGCCCCGACTCCGCCCCGCCGAGAGTGTGGAGGGCGTATAGCGCGCCAGCCGGGTCTGCGTATGGCCGGTGATCGGCACCAGGCGACGCGATGTGGAGGCAGTGATGTTCCGGCGTATCCTCGTCGGCCTCGATGGCTCCGAAGGGTCGAAGCGCGCGCTCGGCGCTGCGCTTTTGCTGGCCCGGCAGGACGGCAGTGAGGTGATCGCGGTCTCCGTCGAGGAGGGCTTGCCGCACTACGCGGCGATGGTGGATGAGGTCGAAGAGGCGAAGCAACAGGCGAACCAGTATTTCGAACGGGTGCAGCGCGAGGCGTACGACCGCGCAAAACAGGCCGGCATTGAACTCCGTGCCGCAACCCTCACCGGTCACGCGGCGCAACGGCTCGTGGAATATGCCAACGCGGAACGGGTCGATCTGCTGGTCATCGGCCACAGCGGCCACACGGGCGTGTGGGGAAAATTCCTCGGCACCACGGCGGACAAGCTGGTGCGCCATGCCCCGTGCAGCGTGCTCGTGGTGCGCTGATCCGGTGAAACGGGAACGAAAGGCGGAACGGTCACGGTAGAAGGAAGCAGGAACGAGACGCTGCGGCTGAACGAGCCGCAGGCGCGCGCCCTGACGACGGGCGTGCGCCGCATCTGGCGGATCCTGGACGAGTTGGAGGATCTATTGCGCCCGAGCCGGCACGGTTGGTTGACCGTCGTCGATGCGGACGTGGACCCGGCGGTCATCCCCGAATTGGAACGCGAGATCGCGGCCTGCCGCGAGGATCTCCACACACTGGTCGAGCTATTGCATCTTCGTCCGGAGCATCGCTCCACGCGCTCGGCCTTCGCGGCGCTGGCCGCCACCGTTTGGGCCGACGCCGAAGATCTGCATCCAAAGAAGCTGCGCCGTTACGGCGCCGTGGACCCCGCGACCGCGCTTGTGCTGGCGCCCTCATTGGAACGGCTCGCCCGAGCGCTGCTTCGCCTGGCATCGATGGCGCAGGAGCCCGCTTCCCCGGACGGCCGGCGGGGAGACGAAGGCGATGGCTGACCGTTCAGAGGTTGCGAGGTGACCAGAAGGGCAAACACACTCCCGGCAGCGGGCGCGGAGGCGAACCGCTTCAGCATGTGCGTCCTCGTGGAGACGCCGGCGGGACCGTCTAATCGCTACGCCGTCGACTCCCGTTCCGGAGCCGTGATGCTCTCTGCGGTCGATGCTAACGCCGCCGTTGCGCCCGTGGAGTGGGGCACGGTCGTCGGATCACGTGGGGAGACCGGCGCACCGCTGCGCGCTGCCGTTGTCGTGCGCCTGCCGACCTTCCGCGGCTGCCTGGTTACCGCCTACCCACTCGCGCTCGCCTGGCCCGGCAACGACGAGGCGCCCACCGTCGTCGCGGTGCCCGCCGCCGACGCCGCGCTCGCCAACGTGCGGACCATCGCCGAGCTTCCCGCCCCGCTGCGCGACGGACTGCTGACCGCGCTGCGTGGCACGGCCATCGAGGACGCCGCGGCGGCGGGCGCGGCCGTGCGCGCGGCCCGCGAGGCGGCGCGCCGTGCGGAGACATCTTCCAGAAGCCGCGCCCCACTCTGGCGGACGGGCGGTCCGGTCGTTGCTTCTGCGACTAGCGGTGAAGCGCAGCCGCACACGATCGCCGAACTGGCGATTCCGCTGCTGCCGCAGCGCTTTCAGGAGTACGTCGCCCGCGCCCTGCTGCCGGAAGAGCGCATCCTCCTGTTTCTGGAGCGGCCGCCCGCGGTGCAGGGTCGTATGTTCGGCCTGCGCCGGACGAAGCTGCGCCATGGCATCCTCATCATCACCGATCACCAACTGCTGTTCATGACCGACAGCTCGGACGTAGACAGCACCTTCGTGCATTGGGGATATAGCGCCCGCAGCGGCGCGGTGGAACGCGTGGCGGATGCCGGCGTGCGCATCGAGGCCGATCGCGCCGTCCTCGATGTCCTGTTCGCGGCCCGACGCGGTGCCGAGAAGGTCTCACTCGACTTTCCTGGCGAGTACGCCGCCGACCTGGAAGTTGCGGCGGAACTCCTGCGCGGCTTCGTGCCGGCACCGAACACACACGCCGTTCGCCGCCTCTACGCTCGCGAGGCTCCGTCTTCACTCCCCGAGCTGGCGGAGGTGCTGCGCCACGAGCCGCCGCCTCGGGTATGTGAGATCGCTCGTGATCGGCGCCTGCTGGCCTGGGCAGAGGCGCCCGCGGAGCGCGGTCCCGGCCCGCTCCTGGCCGTGGGCGAGCGCACGGCGCTGGTCGTTGACGGCCGTCGCGGTGGCATGGAGGAAGTACCCATCGCCGACCTGACCTCCTTGGAGCTGACGCTGTCGCTGCTGGGCAGCCGGTTGGAACTGGCCACGGGAGACGGTGAAGCGGTGCGGCGGACTGTGCTGCGCTTTGATTATCCCGCGGCGGCGCCCTTCCTCGGCGCCTTCGCGGCGATCCGCCAGCTGATGGGGCTGCCACCGGAGGACGGAAGCAATGGCGGCAACTCACCATGACCAAACATCGGACACACGCTGAGGCACAAGCCATGGCTGCGCTCGTCACGGCGGCGGTAAGCGCGGCCCTGGCGGTGCTCGGCCTGGCACTGCTCTGGACCGGCGGATCAGCGGGCGCCATGCTCGGCGAGCTGCTGGTCGGCTGGGGAGCCGCAGGCGCCTGTGTAACGATCTTCCGCTACCGGCCCGGTCTCGGTCGTGGCAAGGGGCGGTACGGTACACCGCCTGACCAGCAACGCAGCCTGGGCTCGGGATACCAGGACGAGCGGCGCGCCGTGAGCAGGCGATTGCGACACCTTGGCTCACCAGGTGATCAACGGAGCGTGCTCGTGATGCTCGCCCCTGGACTCGTGTTGCTCGGAGTGGCGGCAGCGCTTGCCCTTCACCAGACCCGTTGATGTGGCCATGCTCGCCGGTGCGCCGCTATACGAGGAATGGGAGTCCCTGGTTGCCGTGTCGCCCGGTTCCGTGAGCCGCGGCGGCCTCCGCTACAAAAAGCCGTAATTGCTCACCTACCCCGCCCGGTCAAGCGAGGCGAAGCGAGCTGTGGGAATCGCACGGGCTTTCTGCCTCGCGGGCACCGAAAAATGGGGGGCCTTCCCCCGCGCCCTGGCCAGGATGGCACGCGAGTGGAGCGTCCTTGTGGTGCAACATTCTTGCCAGACGCGTAGGTGAGTAGTTACAAAAAGCCAGTGGACAAGGAGCAGAGTGCGATATCGAAAGTCCTCGCCATGGGAGCACGGAACATGGTCGAGTTCACAAGCTTCGATTGGGACGGCTACATTCGCGGTTTAGAAGGTAGTGAAGCGCTCGAACTTGGCAGGTGGCTTCTCGACGAAGGTCTGGGTGTCGGCGAGTTCATAGAGATCGTGGACCGAGCATACGCCGCGGCGCCGGAACGGTGGCGCAGGCGGCCGCGGCGCTTCATGGCACACGTTGGCCGTCCCGCTGCAATGGCGTACGCCCGCCGCAAGCGCTGGTACGCCGGGCTTATCGCCGCGTATGAAGATGCCCTCGCCAGCGGGGCTTTGCCCGGTGACGTCGCACCCCTGGAGTTGCAACGCTGACGTCTCGCCGGAACCAGTTTGCGCAGAGGAGGACCGGTTTGTGAGCACACGCGAAGCGGCGCTGGGTGGAGAGGGCGCCGGCCTGCGCAGGGCAGCGCTGGCGTTTGTTCTCCTCATCGGTGTGGTCAGCCTCTTCGCGGACATGACCTACGAAGGGGCACGCAGCATCCTTGGCCCCTACATGCTTACGCTCGGCGCCTCGGCCACGGTGGTCGGCATTGTCGCGGGCTTCGGCGAGTTGGTCGGCTACGGCCTCCGCCTCGCCTCCGGCCGGATCAGCGACCAGTCCAGAAACTATTGGACCGTCGCCCTGATCGGCTATTTCATCCAGATGATCGCGGTGCCGGCGATCGCCCTGGCCGGAAGCTGGCAGGTGGCTGCCCTGCTCTGGATCGCCGAACGCACCGGCAAAGCCACCCGCAATCCGCCGCGCGACGCCATCCTCGCCCACGCATCGTCGCAGATCGGCCGCGGCTGGGCCTTCGGCCTGCATGAGGCGCTCGATCAGACCGGCGCAACCATCGGCCCCCTCGTGCTCGCCCTCGTGCTCTTTCTGCATGGCTCCTACCAGCAGGCCTTCGCCCTGCTGGTGGTGCCCGCCGTACTCTGCCTCGCCCTGCTTCTCTCCGCGCGGGCGCGCTATCCGAACCCCAGCGACTTCGAGGCGGAGCTGCCCGCATTCGAGTCTCGCTTGCCGCCGTTGTTCTGGCTCTATCTCCTCGGCGCCGGCCTCGTGGCGATGGCCTACACGGACTTCCCGCTCATCGCCTTCCACTTCAAAGACGCGCATGTGATCGCCGATAGCTGGACCCCTGTCTTCTATGCCGCAGGCATGGCGATGGGCGCCGTCTCAGCGCTCGTCATGGGACGGCTGTACGATCGGGTGGGCCTCTGGGTCGTGATCGGTGCCTGGGCGCTCTCGGCCTTCTTCCCCATCCTCGTCTTCTACGGCGGCTTCGCCCTGGCGCTGCTGGGCGTCGTCCTCTGGGGTATCGGCCTGGGCGCGCAGGAATCGGTCATGAAGTCGGTGGTGGTGCCCATGGTGCCGTCCAACCGTCGCGCCTCGGCCTTCGGCATGTTCGATGCCGGCTTCGGCGTGCTCTGGTTTGCCGGCAGTGCCGTCCTCGGCATCCTCTACGACCAGTCAATCGCGGCGCTGGTCGCATTTTCCATGACGCTGCAGGTGCTGGCCGTGGTCTGGATCATCGCTCTCCGCCACCGCCTGGCAGCGCCGGCCGCCACGGTCGCACGCAATCATGAGTGAGCGGGTGAGAGAGCCGCGCACCGTCACCGCAGCCGCGACGCCTGTACCTGTACAATGATCGGCCGCCGCAAAGCCAGGTGGTCCAGCACTGAAGCCGCCTCGTACTGCGCTCGCCGGCCACCCAGACACCGATACATCGATCACAGGAGAGAAACGTGGATCCGATCCAGGAGCAGCTTTTACTGCGCGTCTTTGTGGATGAGTCAGACACCTGGCAGGGCAAGAGCCTCTCTACGGCGCTCGTCGAAGCGGCCAAAGGTCATGGCCTTGCCGGCGCCACAGTGCTGCGCGGCGTCGAGGGCTACGGCGCCCACAGCCGCATCCATACCACGCATCTGGTCGATCTCTCGCCCAACCTGCCGATGATCATCGAGATCTTCGATACAGAAGCGAAGGTAAAGGCGTTCCTGCCGGTCTTGGACGAGATGGTGCGCGAGGGACTGGTGACGTCCGAGCGCGTCAATGTCATCTTCCAGGGCAGCCGTGCCGACGAAGCTGCGGATCCGCATCGCAGCGACGGCGAGTAAGCATGCAGACGATCGACTGGCAGCTCTTCCAGGCCATCAACGGCCTCGCCGGACACAGCCAACTTCCCGACCAATTCTTCAAGCTCTGCACACAGTACCTCGCCGTCGTATTGCTGGTGTTGGTCGCCACCCTATGGTTCACACCGGGCGAGAGCGCCGCGGTCAGCGGCCGCCGGCAGCGCCTTGTGGTCTACGCAGTGTTGGCCGCGGTGCTCGCGCTGGCCGTGAACCAGGGGATCGGCTCGCTCTGGTTCCGGCCGCGGCCCTTCGTGCAGCACACCGTAACCGTGCTCGTGCCGCACAGCCCGGATAACTCGTTCCCCTCAGACCACGCCACGGGAGGGTTTGCCCTGGCCGTGGTGGTGGTGCTGCTTCGCGACCGCTGGGCACGGATCCTCGGCTGCGTCCTGATTGCGCTGGCCGCTCTGCTCGCCTTCTCACGCGTCTACGTGGGCGCTCACTATCCGTTCGATGTCGTCACCGGCATTTGCGTGGGCACGGCCGCGGCCGTTGTGGTCACGCTGGTGAGCCCGGCGCTCGATCCGCTGGTGGAACGGCTGCTTCGGCGGCGAGAGCGGCTTACCGTCGCGATCATGGCGGCGGTTGGCCTGGGGCGTTGGCGCATCGCTGCCTGCCGCGCAGAGGGCGATGGCAAGCAGGATGTGGCGTAACCCGGAGGGGTTGGACGCTCGCACCGTCCGCGCTCTTCCTCATGCTCCCGAAGTAGGCGGCAGCGACCGGATCGTGCTATGGTCAGTTCAGAAGGCGATGAAGCTCGCCGGCCGGATCCTCCGGCAGACCGCCCTTCGGGCTGATGGCTTCTACCGTGTTGCGGTAGAAGCCATCTTTTGTTGACCCGGTTTTCCGCGCGGGGAGGAGGGCCGAACGTGGAGCAGATCCAGCGGTTGGCCGGTCTGCTGCGCGAGAACGTCGGCCGCGCCATCGTCGGCAAGGACGACGCGATCGAGCTGCTGCTGGTGGCGCTGCTAGCCGATGGCCACGTTCTGCTCGAAGATGTGCCCGGCATCGGCAAGACGACCCTGGCGAAGGCGCTTGCCCGCTCGCTCAACTGCACGTTCCGCCGCATCCAGTGCAGCCCCGATCTCACACCCTCCGACGTGACCGGCGTCAGCGTCTACGACCAGCGCGGCGGCGTCTTCGTCTTCCATCCCGGACCCATTCAGGCGCAGATCGTGCTCGTCGACGAGATCAACCGCGCCACGCCGCGCACGCAATCGGCGTTGCTCGAAGCGATGGAGGAGCGCCAGGTTACGGCCGAGGGCGAGACGCGCCCGCTGCCTCGCCCCTTCCTGCTGCTTGCAACGCAGAATCCGATCGAGCTCGAGGGCACCTTCCCGCTGCCCGAGGCGCAGCTCGACCGCTTCCTCATACGCCTGCGCCTGGGCTATCCGGGCGAGGACGACGAACATCTAATGCTCGCGCGCTATCGCGAAACAGCACCGCTGGCCTCACTCGATGCCGTGGTCGAGCCCGATGACCTGCTGGCGGCGCAGACCGCCTGCCGCAGCATCTACGTCGATGCGAGCGTGGAAGCCTATCTGGTGCGGATCGTCCGCGCGACCCGCGACCACCCCCTGATCGAGCTGGGGGCCAGTCCACGCGCGACGTTGGCGCTCTATCGCGCCGCGCAGGCGCTGGCTGCCGTGCGCGGGCGGGCCTTCGTCTTGCCGGATGACGTGAAGGCGCTGGCGCCCGTGGTGCTGAGTCATCGCCTCATGCTGAATACCCAGGCGCAGCTACGCGGCCGCGGCGGCGAGCAGATCGTGGACGAGGTGTTGGAGCAGGTGCCGGCGCCGGTCGAAGAGGCCGTGGCGGCGCCGGCCTGACGCAGGAGGGAGCCCTGTGTCCAGATGGGCGCGGCGCGCCCATGTCAGATTGGCAAAGCGACACAGAGGACACGGCGGAGCCTCCACAAGAGGGGCTCCTGGCATGTGACACGAGCACAGGGGACACGGCGAAGCCGACACAAGAGGGGCCCCTGTCGTTCACAGGGGACACGGCGGAGCCTACACATGACGAGGTGCGCCGATGCTGAACAGCGCGTGGCTGACCTTCACCGTCGCGGTGCTGCTGGCGAGCCTGATCGCGCGCCAGCCCGGACTGCTGATCGTCGGCCTGGCGCTGTTGCTTGCCGAGGGTGTCTCCCTGCTCTGGGGGCGCTACGCGCTGCGCGGCGTGGTCTACGAGCGTGCACTCAGCGAGCCGCGCGCCTTCTTCGGCGACGAGGTTGTACTCGACGTGCGCACCGAGAACCGCAAGCCGCTGCCGCTCGCCTGGCTCTCGATCGAAGATGAGTTCCCCAGCGCGCTGCGCTTGCGCCGCGGGCGTCTCGCGCCCTCGCACAAGCCGCGTCGCGCCATGCTCAACGGCCTCTTGACGCTGCGCTGGTACGAGCGCGTAACTCGTCGCTACCCGGTCGAGTGCGCGGCGCGCGGCGAACATATCTTCGGTCCGGCAAAGCTGCGCACCGGCGACATCTTCGGCTTCGTCGATCGCGAGCAGGAGCTGGCAGCGGTGCAGCGCCTGCTCGTCTATCCGCGCGTGCTGCCAGTGGTCGGAGCGCCGATCCCGTCCGCTCACCTGCTCGGTCCGCTCAAGGCGCGGCGCCGCATCGTCGACGACCCGCTGCGCACTGCCGGTGTGCGCGAATACGCGCCCGGCGACAATCCTCGGCGCATCCACTGGAAGGTGAGCGCCCGCCGCGGCGAGCTCTACTCCCGGCTGCTCGAACCGTCGACCACGATCGATCTGCTGCTGTTCCTCAACGTCAGCACCGTGGACCCGGCCTGGCTCGGCGTGATCGAGGACCGGCTGGAGCTGGCCGTGATCGTCACGGCGTCGCTGGCCCGGCAACAGCTCGACGCCGGCAATCCGGTGGGACTGTTCGCCAACAGCGATACGGGTGGCACGGGCCAGCCGCTGCGCATCCTGCCCGGCAGTGATCCACGCCAGTTCAGCCGCATCCTCGAAGGGTGCGCCCGCCTGATCGGTTTCGAGATCACCGCCTTTCCGCGCTTCCTCGCCCGCGAGGCCCGCAATCTGCCCTGGGGGGCGACACTGGTGGTGGTCACCGGCGTTCTCGGCGACGAGTTGGCCGCCACGCTGCTGCGCCTGCGGCGGGCCGGCCGCAGCGTCGCCCTTGTCCTGGTCGGTGACGACCACGAACGGCCGCTGATTCCTGGTGTGCCGGCGTTCGTCGTGCGTGGTGAGAGGGAGTGGCGTGAGCGTGAGGCGATCGAGCTGGCATAGGGCGCCGCGTGCCGCCCTGCTGCCGCTGCTGTTCGCGGGCAGCGAGCTGGCCTGGGCCTACCTGTGGCTCGCGTGGTTCTGCCATCTCGCGTTCGTGGGACTGAAGCGGCCCGCCCTCTCCTGGCTGCTGGCGACGCTGATCCTCGGTGCGGCGATGGTGCTGACGCACGCGACGATCACGCGGTCGGGCGCGAGTCGGCGCGCCGGGTTGACCATTCTGGCGGCGGGCCTGGCGATCGTGCTGGCGGCGACCTGGCTGTCGTTCGGGCAGCCGGCGCCACGGCTGCAGGATCTCGTTGACCTGCCGGATCGGCTTGGCAGCGCCCCCGATGTCGATGTCGCCCTCGTCTTCGGCGCCTATCTCTGGTGGCGCGGCATCGCCGTCGCCCGTAACCCGCTCCACTTCGACGACGCGAGCGCACGGCTGGCTCTGGGCTCGGCGGCGCTCGCCGTCGGGCTGGTGCTGAGCGGCGCCAGCGGCTCGACGCTCGGCGGCGGCGCGCTGGCGCTGCTCGCGGTCGAGTTCTTCGGCTGCGCTCTGCCGGCGCTGGCACTTGCGCGGCTGGAAGACATCCGCCGCAACCGTGTGGTGGACAGCGCGGGCCTTGGCCTCAGCCGCGAGTGGCTTGGTGTGCTCGGTCTGGTGGTCGTCGGCATCTTGCTGCTGGCCGTGGCGCTGACGAGCGCGGTCTCGCGAGACGCCGAGCGGCTGCTGTCGACGGGGCTCAACGCCGCGGCCGACGCGCTGCTGATTGTCGTGTACGTGCTGCTCTTGCCTATCGGTCTGCTGGTATGGGGTCTCGTCATCGTCGGACAGTTCCTCGTGGCGCTCATCACCGGCGGGCACGTACAGCCGCCGGCGCCGCCGATCTCGACTGAGCCGCTTAATCGGCAGCCCTCGACGGGGACGACACATCTGCCCGCCGCCTTCACCGCGACAGGCAAGTGGGTGCTGCTGGCGATCGTCGTTGCTGCCGTGGCGACCGCGATCGTACGGGCCGTGTTTCGCTACCAGCGCAGCCGCGGCACGGACGTCGAGGAGTTGCACGAGTCGATCTGGCCGGGCGACAGCCTGTGGGCGGCGCTGGTTGCCTGGGTTCGGGCGTTCTTCGGCAGATTCCGCCGGCGTGCGGCCGTGACAGAATCTGCGGCCCTGTACCCTGAAGCGATCGCACGCAGCGCCGAGGCCGCCAGCGTGCGCGCCCTCTACCGCCGCTGGCTCGGCGCCGCGGCAGCTCTGGGGCGAGGGCGCCGCCCGCCAGAGACGCCGGCCGAATTCCTGGCCGCGGGCCGCACCCTGCTGCCCGCCGTCGACAGCGAGCTTGCCACGCTCACCCGCGCCTACGAAGCGGCCAGGTATGGCGACACGCTGACTGAAGCCGCGGCGGCGATGGCCGCGCTCGCCTGGCGGCGCATCGATGAGCAGGTGGCCGAGGCCGCCGCCCAGAGGTCAGCGCCATGAAAACTGCCGCTGTTGAGCTGTCGGCTGGCGCCGCCGGCGTGCCGAACTTGGTGCCGCTGCCGCCCTGCGAGCTGCGCCGATCGCGGGACGGCGCGCAAGGCGAGGAGCTTATCTGCGACGCCGGTGGCTTCGCGCTAGGCGTGCGGGGCCGGGATGACTGCACGATCGCGGCGATCTGCGCCGCTTGCCCCATTCCCGCCGCACTCGCGGACCGGCGCGCCTGCCTGCAGTTGCGCCCGATTCGGCTGGTGGAGAAGGAGGGGCCCCTGCCAGAGCGCAGCGCAACCGTCGGAGACTTCCCACAACGCAGCGACACAGGGGACACGGCGAAGCCTGCCAATGGCGAGCTGCGCACCTTCTTCTCCTGCCGTTGGTTCTACACGTTAAACCCGCGGCGGCAGCCCGAATCGCTCGCCGCTCAATGTAACGGCTGCCCGTACTGGTTCCCCCGCCCCCGCCTGGAGCTGATGCGGGGCTATTGGCCGGAGACCGAGCACATCCGCGCGGAGGTGCAGCGGGCACGCACCGAGCCTCCATCGGCGACCCGTTCGACCTGGGCGCGTGATGCGGCGGACCGCAAGCGTAGCTGGCGGACGCGCCTGCGCGAATCGGTCTTCGGCTGGATCTGAGGCGATTTGTCCTTCGGGGTGGTGATGTGCGAGAGCAGGCGACGGAATTTTGGGAACGGGCGCTCAGCGAGATCGACGATCGCGGCTACTTCGCCGAGCTCGACCAGCGCAGATGCCCATGCAGTCGGCACTGCCGGTCCGTCAGCGGCCGAAGTGTGGCCGGCAGAGGCCATGGTCACGCCGGGGTCACTCCGCTTGAGCGACCTCTGGCTGCTTGCTCTCGCATTGTCGCCGCTGTGGCTGTTCGGCTTCGCCGCGATCGTGCTGCTGAAGGCAGGCTTGCACTGAAACACTCGCATGTGCGCGCGGGCGGCGGAGAGCGTGATGCTGGAACTTGATGTGCCGGGCTACGGGCTGCTGCAGCTCGAACACGTGGCGCTGGATGTGAACGGTACGCTGGCGCTGGATGGGACGTTGCTGCCCGGCGTGGCCGAGCGGCTGGCGGTCCTGCGCTCGCTGCTGACGCTGCATCTGATCACCGCCGACACGCACGGCAGACAGGCCGAGATCGACGCCGAACTCGGCCTGTCTGCCGTGCGTACGCAGCGTGGCGAACCCGAAGCGGAACAGAAAGCCGCGTACATCCGGGAACTTGGCGCAGAGTGTGTAGTAGCGATCGGCAACGGCGCCAACGACGCGTTGATGCTCAAAGAGGCGCGCCTCGCCATCGCCGTGCTCGGGCCGGAAGGGCTGGCCGGAGCGGCCTTGCGCGAAGCAGACATCGTTGTGCCCGACATCGGGGCTGCGTTGGACCTGCTGCTGTACCCGAAGCGGTTGCTGGCGACGCTGCGCTGTTAAGGCAAGCCTGGTCGAGGAGAACCAAAATATGTCCGCACACCGTTCTGCACATCATGCGCTGCACCGACCCGGATCCGGGATCCCGCGTGGGCGCGGCCAGAGCAAGGCCGAGCGTGAGGACGCATGCAGGCGCGAGCGACTGGCCCGCTACGTGGCTCGGATGATGAACAGGTACGTGGTACCCGACGTGCCGCCGTTCACCCGGCGCGAGTTGCTGCTGATGGTGCTCGGTACGCTGATCATCGGTGCGATGCTCTCGCTGCTGATCCTCGGCACGGCGCCGGCGCCGGTGACGCACTAACACTCCGAAAACGGGGGAAGAACCGTGACTTCCGGTGGCGCCAGTGACAGAACCCGCCGCGGTGGCTCAGAAGCGGCGGGAGCGACGAACGAGCGGCTCCGCATCGAGGTCGGGCGCTTCGCGTCGGCCGGAAGCCTGCAGGGTCCGGCGCACCGCGTGAACGAGGACACCTGGCGGCTCGCCGAGCCAGCTACGACCCACGGGCCGCACACGGCCGGCCGGCTCTACATCGTCGCCGATGGGGTGGGCGGGCGCAGCCGCGGGGAGGTGGCCAGCGCCCTCGCCGCCGAGACCCTCGTCGAGCAGTATTTCGCCACGGATGCCGACGACCCCGCTGATCGCCTCGTCGCGGCTGTTCGTGAGGCGAATCGCCGCGTCACCGAGGCGGCAGGGGCTGAGCCCGGCGATGCGACGATGGCCACCACGCTCGTCGCTGCGCTGGTGGCCGATGGCGAAATTACGGTGGCGCACGCCGGCGACAGCCGCTGCTACCTGGTGGTCGACCACGTGCTGACCCAGCTGACCCACGATCACTCCTGGGTGCAGGAGCAGATCGACCGCGGACAGCTCACGCCGGCGGAAGCACGCCGGAGCACGCGCCGCAACATCATCACCCGTGCGCTGGGCCTCGGAGACGGGATCGAACCTGACGTGAAGACCGCCATTCCGGCGCCGGTGGTCGGTCGCATCGTCCTCTGCAGCGACGGCGTGCACGGTGTGGTCGAGGACGACGAACTGCTGGAGCTGATCTCAAGAGTCGATGCGCGGGCGGGTGTCGAGCGCGTGCTGGCGAAGGTCGATGAGCGCGCGGGCCGCGACGACGCGACGATCGTGATCGTCGAGCTGACCGAGGTATCCAGGTCTGCTGTGAGCGATCGGCAGCCCCGCATCGGTCTCCTCGCCCGGCTGCGTGGGCGCTTGCGGCGTTCCGTGCCAGGGAATCCGTGATGCGGACCCCGCCGGCCAGCGCGTGCAACGCGCTCTTGGCCGGGCAGCGCGTGCAACGCGCTCTTGGATTGAAGCCTGGAGACTTAAGAGGTGAACAATGTCGGACCAGATCCGCGAGCTGCACGCCCGCGAGATTCTTGACTCGCGCGGCAACCCGACGATCGAGGTAGAGGTCACTCTCGACAGCGGTTTGACCGGACGAGCGGCCGTGCCCTCCGGCGCCAGCACCGGCTCGCACGAGGCGGTCGAGCTGCGCGACGGGGACGAGACGCGCTACGGCGGCAAAGGCGTCCGCCGCGCCGTCGCCAACGTGGAGGCTGAGATCGCGGCCGCGGTGCGGAGCCTCCACTCGACCGACCAGGCGCTGATCGACGGTATTCTCTGCGATCTCGATGGAAACCCGCGCAAGGGCCGGCTCGGCGCCAACGCCATCCTCGGCGTCTCGCTTGCCGTCGCGCACGCCGCCGCGGCAGCGAGTGGCCTGCCGCTCTATCGCTATCTCGGCGGCGCGGGCGCGGTGACGCTGCCCGTGCCGATGTTCAACATCCTCAACGGCGGCAAGCACGCGGCGGATTCGACCGACTTCCAGGAGTTCATGATCGTGCCGTCCGGGGCGCTCTCCTTCGCGGAGGCGCTGCGCATGGGCGCGGAAGTGTACCACGCGCTGAAGGCCGTGCTGCACGGGCGCGGCCTGAACACGAACGTGGGCGACGAGGGCGGCTTCGCGCCCAGCCTCACCAGCAACGATCAGGCGGTCGAGCTGGTGCTCGAAGCGATCGCCGCTGCGGGATACCGACCCGGCGACGACGTAGTGCTTGCGTTGGACCCGGCAGTCTCAGAACTGTATCGAGACGGTCGCTACGTCCTCCCGAAGGAGGGGCGCAGCTTCACCAGCGATGAGCTTGCAGCGTTGTGGGAGCAGTGGTGCAGCCGCTACCCCATCGCGACCCTGGAAGACGGGATGGCTGAGGACGACTGGGACGGCTGGGTTGAGCTGACCCGGCGGCTTGGCGACCGGACGCAGCTCGTCGGCGACGACGTGTACGTAACGAACAGCGAACGGATCCTCCGCGGCATCCGCGCTCGGGCGAGCAACGCCGTGCTCATCAAACTCAACCAGATCGGGACAGTCAGCGAAACCCTGCAAGCGATCGAGCTCAGCAAGCGCGCCGGCTGGGGCACAGTAATCAGCCACCGCTCCGGCGAGACGGAGGACACTACGATCGCCGATCTGGCGGTTGCCACGAACGCGGGGCAGATCAAGACCGGAGCACCGGCACGGGGTGAACGCGTGGCCAAGTACAACCGCTTGCTGCGCATCGAAGAGCAACTCGGCGCCGCGGCCGTGTTCGGCGACAGCGCGGCCCTGCGCCCCGTCCCACGGCCCGCGACGATCTAGCGGAGGATTTGGCTCATGGAGGGAGACGAGAGCGGCGCGACTCTGCACGCCATGCGTCTGCTGTTCAAGGCGCACCCCTGGCACGGGATCTCAGCAGGCGAAACCGCGCCTGCCGTCGTCAGTGCCTACATCGAGATGGTGCCGACCGAGACGGTCAACTACGAAATCGACAAGAGCAACGGGCACCTCCACGTGGACCGGCCGCAGCGCTTCTCGAGCCAGTGCCCTGCCCCGTACGGCCTGATCCCGCAAACCCGCTGCGGCGAGGGCGTCGCAACGCTGTGCGTCCAGCAGACCGGCCGCGCCGGCCTGCAAGGGGATGAAGATCCGCTCGACATTTGCGTCCTCACCGAGCGCACGCTGAGCCACGGCGATGTGCTGGTTCGCGCCATCCCCGTCGGCGGTCTGCGTACCATCGACCGCGATCAGGTCGACGACAAGATCGTCGCAGTACTCGAAGGCGATGCGGTGTACGGGCGTTTCACGGATATCAGCCAATGCCCGCCGGCGGTGGTGAATCGCCTGAACCACTACTTCCTCACCTATAAGCAGGATCCTGCCTCGCCTGAGCCTACCGTGGAACTCGTCGGCGTCTACGGCCGCGACGCCGCGCACGAGGTCATCAGGCGGAGCATGGAGGATTATCGGGCACGGTTCGCGAGCGCCGCGGCACTGCTCGAGCAGGCGTTACGCACGTAATGCAGCGTCCCACGCAGTCGCTGCAGCGCTACTCGAACCGCTGCCGGCGCAGTATGATGGACCGCAACCGACCCGGGACGGGCGCGCGGGCGCTGTGCTGAATCAAAGACCGCGATGAGGCTCGCGGGGGCGCCATGCGCCCGAACCGCCGTACCGCGGCTGATAGCCTCTTCGCCCTCCCCGAGGGCGGAGAGGCTTTTTGCAGCTAAGCCGTCAGCGCGGTCCCGCCGGACCGTGGCCGCAGATATCAGCCGGAATGGGGCGGCCGCCAACGCGCTCGAGTGCCATGCGCTGAGGGACACGCGATGCGGCTCTGGACCTACGGGGCTCCGCCACATGGCAAAGGCATCGCCTACGCCGAGCTGGTCTCGGTGCTCGATGAGGCGGGCTGCCCGATCTGTTGCCTCGCGGCTCGAGGGGTCTCCCGCTCTCTAGATGGTCTCTCGCATGAGTCGGTGAACGATCCCGGAGTGCGAACCGAGCTACGCGCGGCGCGCGGTTTCTGCAATTTCCACGCCTGGCAATTCGTCGAACAGGTCCGGGATGGGCTGGGCACCGCCATCATCTACGCCGACCTCCTCGAGGATGCCGTCACGCGCCTCCGCATGACATCCACCAGCCACACCAGCGTTCGCGATCGGCTTGCACGCGGGTGGCGGGGTCGGGGCACGGGCGGGCCGGCTCGGCTCGCCGGGCGCCTCGCACCAGTCGCCGCCTGCCCCGCGTGCATCGTTCTCGAACAGCGTACGCGGGCGCAGATCGACACGCTGCTGGCGCACGGAGACAGCGACGAGTTCCGCGGCTACTACACGCGGAGTACAGGACTGTGCCTACCTCATCTGGGCGTCGCGCTGCGCCGGGGCGCCCCGGCGCGCGTTGCTCGACTCCTCTGCGACCAGGCTGAACAACAATGGCGTGTGCTCAACGACGGCCAACAGCACCAGGCCAGAACAGGCTGGGCCGCGGCCGTGGCGCTGCTGATCGGTGGTCGGGGTGTGACACCACCCCGCGCGAAAGGCGTCTGGCTCGCGGCGTCTGGCGGCACGCTGAAGCAGACGGGTGAATCGCTCCCGCCGAATGCGGGGTGGTTGTCGGACTGTCCCGTCTGTCATGCGGGCTTAGCGGCTATCGATCGCGGACTGCTGGAGTTGATCGCACAGATCCCGGCGGCTGACTCCGAGGATGAGGGTGTGACCCCGCTGCTCGGCAGCATCTGCAACGAGCATGCCTGGCAAATGCTTGAACGGCTCGCCCCGTCAGACGCACTCGCATTCCTGCAAAAGCGAGGCGCGGAGGCTGCTGGTCGGTTGTCAGACGCGTACGGCTCCGCACGTACGCGTCATGATACTCCCCTCTTCCGTTGGTTCTCGGCCCCTGGCCAGGAAGCTGATGGCGGCCGGCAGCCAGGGCGAACCTGCGGCGTCTGCGAGGTGCGTCAGGCCGCTGAACGTTGCGCCGCCGTCCTCTCCGTTCGGATGATCGCCTCTGACCAGTCCGACATGCCGGATCTCTGCCTGCCGCATCTGGCGCTCGTGCTGCAGAGCGGCCCCCCGACGGCCAGCGGCGCGCTGCTCACGGCCTCCGTGCGTTCGCTGAGTACCCTCCGGCGAGAGTTGCGCGACTACATCCGCCGGCAGGACTACCACTTCGCGGGAGCGCAGCTGGCAGGGCTCGCCGATGCCCCGTGGCGGGCAGTGGCGCGGGTAGCAGGGGCACGAGGTCTGATGGGCGCCGTGCCGCTGCGCGGATCACGCCGCACTTCTGAGGGACGTTGTTGAGCGGAGCGCCGCGAACACCGCGGGCGGAACCGCTCCGAGCCGGAATGACCGCGCCTGGAACGAAACGACGGACGGAGCTAGCCATGCCGCAGATGGACAGGGCAAAGAAGGTTACCATCCTCATCGGCCACGCACCCCATGCGCCCACCAGTCAGACCTGTATGCGCATCCTTGAGCAGCTGCGGGCCGAAGGTGCGGCAAGCGTGGTCGCCTATCGGGCGATGAGCGCGATCGATGCCGCCGGGAAGCTGCATACCATGCGGCTGGCCGAGGTGACGCCCGACCTGCCCATCGTGGTGGTCTGGGTGGACAGTCCCGAACGCGTGGCGCACATCTTGCCGACGATCACTGGCCTCGTCCCTGAGGGCGTCATCACGGTTGAGGAAACGGACGTGGTCCTCTACGCGACGACGGCGGTTCCGGATCTGCCGCCGGCGGTCACGGTCGCCGAGATCATGACACGTGATGTCGTCGCCGTCCGTCCTGACACGCCGATGAGCGAGTTGGTCGCTGACCTCGTCGAGCGCGAGTTCCGCGCGGTGCCGGTGGTCGACGATCAGGGCAAAGTGGTCGGCATTGTGACGAATGGCGATCTGGTGCGACGCGGCGGTCTCCCCGTCCGTTTGGAGCTGCTGCGGACCTTCGACAGCCCGCTGATCCACGCCCAGCTTGCGCGTCTCGCGGAGGCGCACCGCGTGGCAGGCGAGGTAATGACCTCACCGGCCGTCACAGCCGGCCCAGACCTGGACGTGCGGCACGCGGCAGACATGATGCTTCGGCGCCGATTGAAGCGCCTGCCCGTGGTTGACGAGGCCGGCCGACTGGTAGGGATCGTGAGCCGGGTGGATCTCCTCCGCAGTGTCGCCGGAGCGTCGCCGCCGGCCGCCGTCGAGGCAAGCCATCCCCTCCATGTGCAGGGCGCGACACCGGTGCGCGCCCTGATGAGCACGGTCGTACCGACGGTCGATGCCGCTACCCCTCTGCCGCAGGTTGTCAACGCGGTGGCAGCAACCCGACTCAACCGTGTGGTCGTGGTCGATGAGAGGCGTCAGGTGCTTGGCATCGTCACCGACGCGGAGCTCGTGGAGCGTCTGACACCCAACGCGCGGCCAAGGGCACTGACCGTGCTCATGCATCGCATCCCATTCGTGCACGGCAGCGCGGACATTGAGGAGATGCGCCGGCACACGACGGGCAAGACTGCCCGCGACGTGATGATTGCCGACATTCCCACAACGCGTGAGGACGAGCCAGTGCGCGACGTGCTGGCGATGATGCTCGACAGGGGCAAGAAGATCGTTCCTATTGTGAACGCAGCCGGCGAGTTGACGGGCATGGTTGATCGGGCGGACTTACTTCGAGCGTTGGTCGAAGGCTGAGAGAGATGTCAGTGTATTGGTGGGGTAACGCTGGCTTGCACGCGCTGAAGTTATCGACCGCAGTCGGGGCTGACCTTCGATGCGAGTACAACTTATCCCGCGGAGCAAGCACGGATGGCACTCGATGCCTGACCGACGGTGATGAGCCCGCCATCCGCTCAGCCGCATCGCGACCCGCACGCAGGTGGCAGCTTGTCTATGAATGCGACAGGTTGCCTGCCCGGCTCGGCGTTCAGGAAGCAGCAATATCCGCATCGGTCCATCTCAGGACAACGTGCGAATTGTGTTCCAATCCTCGACTGGATGAACGTGCGCCTGCACCCCGAGCAGCAACCGGCCGCGGAACCAGAAGCCGCTGCGCGGCGGTAATCACGACGAAGAACCTGACCGCGCCGCGGGCCGTCGATCGAAGCACATGGGTCAGTCCGTCCGGAGGCTGCAAGCGGCATGCGCGGCGGCGCCGTCTGCCACATGAGCGTCACTTCTTCGGGAATGAGGCCGTAGACGGCGTGCGAGCGCGAGCGCCTCGGCGCGGCCGGCGCTGGACCTGGTGCAAGGCGCGCCACACCGCACGGCCTTCCTCTGCTCGTGATCTCACCGTCCCCGCGCCGGCGATCTCATTCACCCGCGCCGGCTTCCGCCGTCTCCGGCGGGAGCAAGCGGGGCACCCGGTCCGCGTCGCGTCGCAGGCCGAGGACCAGCAGCAGGAGCAGCGTTCCCCACAGATAGCCGCCCAGCACATCGCTGGGCCAGTGGGCTCCGACATATACCCGCGCCGGCCCCATCAGCAGCACGATCGCGAGGCAGACGCCCTGCGCGCCGCGGCGCACCGGACGCGGCAGCGGCGCCAACTCCAACAGCACGGCGAGCATGCCGTACAGCAGCACGGCGCTGAAGACGTGGCCGCTGGGGAAGCTCGTCCCGCTGGCATGCTCGCGCACGTGCACCAGCGGCACGGCCGGCCGCGGTCGCAGCACCAGATCCTTGACGATGCTGCCGACGCCGCGCAGGGCGTTCGTGCCCGCGAAGAGCAGCGCCAGGCCGGGTCGCCGCAGCGCAAACAGCGCGAGCGTGAGCGCGGCGATGATGGTCACGGCGGGCCAGGGACTGCCGATCGTGTTTTCGAGGTGCAGTACACCGCCGAGCACCGGCACGTCGAGCGACTGCAGCGTTTGCGCGAGGCGCACGTCACCGGGGTAGCGGCTGGTAAGATGCGCCCCGAGCGTCAGCGCCAGCGTCAGTACCGCCAGCCCCGTCCAGGCGATCCAAAAGCGCCGGCTGCCGAGCAGCCGCTCCTGCCGGGCGCTCCGCGGGCCGGCGCGAGACGGCTCTCCCGCCGCTGCCGGTCGGGGCGACGCGTTCGCCAACTCATGCTTCGGGCGTCGCATGGCCGCGCTCCCCATGCCGCCCCCGCCGCTTCAGCCGTCGCGCCATGACCACACCGTCATCGCTCTTAAGATCGCCCTTCACGCGCAGCACATCGCCCTCCGTCAGGCTGGCGAGAAAGTCCGCGAGTGGCTGGCGCGAGCCGTCGGCGTCTCTGGCCGTGGTGTCGGCGGTGAGCTGAACGGTGAGCGGGCCGCCATCGGCAACGCGGATGCCGGTGATCGTCTCCACGCCCACGCTCGTTACCTGCAGCCGGCAGCGGTGTTCGCCGCCATGTTTCCCGGTATGGCCGTCCTCTCTCCGCGCGCTGCCGCGGTATCCGTCACCGGGGGCCTGCTGCTGGAACAGCGCGCCGCCATACGTACGCGGCACGAGCACCGTCACCGCACCGGGCCGTGCGCTGAAGGCGTAGGCGACCCCGTCTGCAGCCGGCACGACGTGTTTCTGCGCCACGCGGCCACCATCCAGTTGCAGCGGGATTACCATTGGCGCCCGTACCGTGATCTCGGCCGCGCGATAGGTTTCCGCACTGTCCGGGTCGGGCCGGCCACGGAGCAGCACTGTTGCCGCTTGCTGGAGGGCGGCGCGCGGACCCGCCGCCGTGATCAGACAGAGGTCGAGCTGCGCATCGTCGATGCGCGCCGCCGGGGTGAGCCGCGCAAAGCCCCCGTACCGTTGCGTATTGCCGGCGACGATTTGGAACACGGAGCCCTGCCAGCATACCCCGTCGATCGTGATCTGCACCGGGGCTGGCCGGGTTCCGGGCAGGGTGCGCAGGGCGGCAAGGCCGATGGCCAGCGGCCCCAGGCGTCGCTTCAGCGGTTTGGAAACCCGCGCCATCACCGCGCCGTCGAGGCCAAGCCCCGCCATTTGCAGAAAGTGGCGCGCGTGGCGCCCGTTGATCGTGACCTGCCCCAGGTCCGCGCGCCGGCGCTCCGCCGTCAGCAGTTGCAGCGCCGCGACACGCGGTCGAGCGGAGACGCCCAACTCGTGCGCCCAGAGGTTGACGGTACCGCCCGGAATCACGCCGACCGCGACGGCGCTGCCGGCGAGCCCATCCACGATCTCGCTCAGCGTGCCGTCGCCGCCGCAGCCAACAACAACGTCCGCGCCGGCGTCGGCGGCCGCACGGGCCAGCGTCGTCGCCTCACCCCCGCGGCGCTTCTGGCGCACCGTCACGTCCCAGCCGTTGGCCTGCAGGACGACCAGCGCTTCGGACAGATCGATTCCCCCACGGCCGGAGCGTGGGTTGGTGATCAGGCACGCCCGCACGGGACGCGGTCGAGTCATGGAAGACTCTGAATCTGGCCGGCGTCGAACGCCGCGCACGGACCACGCTGGACGAAACGTTCTCGTCTCACGGCGCTGGCGAGCGCCGGCAGGAGCGAGAGGACGCTGGCCGCATCGCCGAGTTGGGTGCAGGCAGCGATTCGGCTCACAGAAAACGTTGGTGTCGAGGCAGACGGCCGGCGTTCGATCGTCAACGTGCGAACCGCCGCAACGCGTCGCGCCAGCGCCGCAGCAGGGGCACGAGGAGCCGTCGGCTCGGCACCAGTGGCGATCATCAGTTGCGTCCTGACCAGCGTTCCGCATACGTCGGCAGGGAGTCCGGAGAGCCAAACCCGCCGGAGACGCAGGGCGCTTCGCTGCACAGTCTAGGCCCGGCCGGGCACGGCGGCCTGCTCTTGCCGGGTGAATTGCTGACATCCAGATGGGGGAGCGAGCGGTCAGTGCGGCGGCCGCGGGCAGCGGCCGGACGCAACACCGGGGCTGGTGTCTCGTCCACCGTCCTCTCCGACGGGCAGCCAGGTACATGAGCTTCCCTCCATTGGGCCTGCCCACCTTGGCCCGCGTGGCGGCTGAGGCGTAGGCGTGCCGGTTTGGGGCGTAGCGCAACGCTACTTCGCTGACGCCTGAACGAGTGACGCCGCCAGCGTCCATGGCTGCTACGGTACCGTCGTGCGCCTGCTGGCCGTCTCGCCTGCGGCGAGCGCCTTGCGTCGGCGGAGCGCAGCTCTACGGTGGCCTGGTTCGAGAGCCTCACCGGCGACGAGGTTCACGGCAGCACGATGGGCGGAGCCATACCAGCTACGATTCGGTTGGCCGCCTGCTGGCTCAGGGGAGGACGTGGTGGTCCGCGTCGAGTTCAGCCTGAAGCATGTGCTGCTCATCTTCGGTCTGCTGCTGTTTGCCTGGGTGATCTACCTGGTGCGTGGCACGGTCGTCCTGCTCGGCATCGCCGCGATGCTGATGGCGACGCTGCATCCGCTGGTTCAGATGGCCAAACGCCGCGGGCTCTCGCATGGTCAGGCCGTCGCCGTCGTGATGCTCGGCCTCGTGCTGGTCCCACTCGCCGTCGTCGCCGCGCTGACGCCGCTGATCATCAGCGAGGTACAGGACTTCTCCCACAATTTCCCCGCGCTGCAACGGCACATCGATGAGCTCCTGCGCAATGCCGGCCTCGCCAACCAGGTCAACAGCGCTCTCGACAAGGCGAACCTGCAAGACCGGATCGCCAACCTTGCCGTCGTGAGTGCCGCCCCGACCCTGGGGTTTGTCACGGCCGTGTTCGAGGTCGTGGTCGTCGCCGGTTACCTGCTCGCGGACAGCCGCCGGCTCCAGCTCGTGCTGCACGAGTTCGTGCCCCGGCTCTCCGAGCGGCACATCGAGCCGCTCCTGGAAGGGATGGAGCGGGTGGTCGGCGGCTACATCCGCGGCCAGTTGCTGACCTCGGCTCTGTTCGGCGTGTTCGGCTTCCTGCTCTGTCTGGTCCTGGGCGTGCCCTATCCCCTGCTCCTGGGCATCATCGCGGCCATCGGTGATGTGATCCCGCTGTTTGGCGTGCAGGTGGCGATGGCCATCACCGCGCTGGTCGCCTTCACTAATTCCACCTGGCAGCCGATAGCCGTGGTCGTGGGCTACGTCATCTACGGCCAGGTGGAGAGCCATGTGCTGGTGCCGCGCATCTACGCCCGCACCGTCAATCTTTCTCCGCTCATGGTCATCGTGGCGACGATCGTCGGCGCCAAGCTCTACGGCATCGTCGGCATCCTCATCGGCATCCCCATCGTCGGCGTGCTCAAGGTCGTCTTCGACTACATCGTCGCCGAGCGCGTGCGCGGGCGCGAGGCCGCCACACAGGAGATGGCGAGCGAACCGACTGACCCCATCGGTCGCCTGGAAGCGGTCGAGGAGGGCCGGCCGCCGATCGCGGCGAAAGACGGCAATGGACATGAAGATGAGGACACGGAGGAGGGGATTCCGCCGCCGAGCTACAGCCCGTTCGAGTCGATACCCGAGGATAATGGCACAACGCCGCTTCCAGCCCCGCCATCGCACTGATCCGGCCGCGGGTCCAGGTGCCCGCGCCCAGCAAACCAGGATAGATGCATTGGTCAGCTCAGGCCGGATTCTCCGGCTCCGGTTCTGCCAACAGAGGCAGGAAGCGGTAGCCGCGCCCCGGCACCGTGGCGATGAAGCGCGGCCGACGCCAGTCGTTCCGCAGCTTCACCCGCAGGGCGCGAATGTGCCGGTCGACGATGTTGCTCTCCGCCACGTAATCCATCCCCCACAGCGCGTCCAGGATCTCGTCGCGCGTGACCACCCTTCCGGCGTTGGCGGCCAACAGATAGAGCAGGCTCTGCTCCAGGCCCGTGAGATGCAGCACCGAGTCGCCCGCCCGCACCACGCGATTGAGGATGTCGATCTCCAGATCACCCAGCTTCAGCACGGGCAGGAGCGGGTGCTGCGCGCCGTACGCCCGCCGCGTAAGGACGAGCGTGCGGGCGAGCAGTTCCTCTGGCGAGAACGGGACCGTCATGATGTCATCCACGCCTTGCTCAAACGCGGCCAGTTTCGCCTTGAGGTCGCCGCGCCGGGTCAAGGCCAGGACGGGGATACGGGTGCCACGGCGCTCGGGCGGCAGGCCAAGCTGCTGCAGGAGTGTCTCGCCTCCGAGGTCGACGTCGACCACCGCGAGCTGCGGCTGCCAGTCGCTTAGCAGGGCGCTGGCCTCGGCGAGCGTGCGGGCGGTGCGGGCCAGGTAGCGCCCGTGGTTGAGGGTCAGGGTGATCGTCTCGGCGATCACGCGCTGGTCCATGACGATCAGGGCACGGATCGGGTCATGCGCCGGCATGGGCGCAATCCTGGACGCAGCACCGCGCACAGCGTTCCGGGTCGATCGTGGCGCGTGACGAATCCGTCATGACGGGGCGCCGCTCGAGCTTGCAAACTAACTGAACGCGGACCGCACCGTGAGAAGCCGGCCGATCCCGACACGGTGGGGACCAGCGCGTCGAGTGTAGCATATTGCCTGCCGTGAGCCAGTGTCGCGCTGGCGCTCGTGTCACCGCCCGCCGTAGCTGCAGGCTGCGAACGGATGGCAGCGACTCGGCGGGTCCGTCTCGGAAGACGGCCGCCTCCCCGTCCCTGCAGAGACGAGGGCGCGGCTTGCTTCACCTGTGTTCGCTGCGAGATTGGCTGCACTCAAAGCTATCCCGGTCACGTTTTGTAGCGGAGGAGGATCGCCTGATTGCGATCCTCCTCCCCGCGCACATGCCGACCGTTTTCCGGCCCGGTCACGCACCGCACCCGCGAGCGAAAGCAGGCTGCCAATGGTGACCGTCGTCCCTCCTCTGGCGGATCTCGCGCTCCTCGTCGCGACGCGCCCCACCCCAATTCTGCTGCTCGAACCGGACGAGGCGGTCGCCACGCTGGTGCACGTGGTGCTCACGGAAGCCGGCTACGCGACCGTCGCGCTGGACCAGTGGGACGACGCGCTGGTGCTGCAGACGCTCGCTGACCGCCAGCCGGCGGCGGTGCTGGCGAACGGCAGCTATGGTGCGGCCGCGGCCGCCGTCTGGGCCCTGGCGCAGCGGCTCCATGCCCATGACCCCGGACTGCCCGTCGTGCTGTTCACCACCGACGAGCAGACGGCGCTAGGGCGTGTCTGAATAATCGACGGGCGGCCGTAGCCCGCATTGGATTGCCGGTTTCGGCGGCCCCTCCCACGCGTGGCGAGGGTGAGAAGAGGCCTCACGACCAGCCACGGAACGATGGTTCGAACATTTTTCAGACACGCTCTAAGCAGGTAGCCCTCGTTATGGTACGTTCGCGGCATGCGCCGCACGACATTGAGCGACGAGGCACGGGCCGCGCTCCAGGCGGCCCGCCACGACTCTGGCTGGAGTCCGCGGGAGCGCGACCGGGTGGCGATAGTGTTGCTGTCGGCGGCGGGCTGGTCGCCGCCGCGCATCGCCGCGCACTTCGGCTGCTCGGTGAAGCCGGTCCGGGCGGCGCTCGACCAGTACGCCGCCACGGGGCTGGAGGGTTTGCGGCGGCGCCGGCCCGGCCCCGCGCCCGATGTGGCCCGGCGGACCGCCGTCACCACGGCGCTGACGGCGCTGCTTGCCCAGGACCGCACCTGGACGGCGGCGCAACTGGCGACCGCGCTGGGCGAGCAAGACATCCGCCTCAGCACACGGCAGACGCGCAAGTATCTGGCGGGCCTCGCCGCCTGGCGGCGCACCGTCCGCACCCTGGCGCACAAGCAAGACCCGGTGCGCGTGGCTCGCGCGGAGCGGCAGCTTGCGGTGCTGCAAAAACAGGGGGCCAGGGACGGGTCACGCTCTGCTATCTCGACAGCTGCGGTGTCAGCCCCAGCCAGCCGCTGAACTACAGTTGGACGCTGCTGGGGCAGCGGAAAGCCGTGCCCTACGAGAATCCCTGTGGACGGCGGATGAACGTGCTGGCCGCGCTGGTGCGCGACGGTCCCCATCCGAGCCTCACCTGGGATATGCAGCCGCGCACGCTGCGGGCCAGCGACCTGCGCGCCTTCCTGCCCGGCATCCCCCGCCAGCCCGAGACGCCGCTCGTCGTCGTCCTGGACAACGCCGGCATGCACCGCAGCAAGGACATCAAGGCCGCTCTCCCGGATCTCTGGAAGCACGGCATCTACCTCTACTACCTGCCGCCCTACAGCCCAAAGCTCAACGCGATTGAGCGCGTCTTCGGCGTGATCAAGCATTACGATCTGCCCGAACGACGCTATGCCACCGATACCGCCCTGGAGGAGGCACTCGATGCCGCCTTTACCCGCTACGAAACCCACCTCCTCGCGAAAACGACCCCACAACCGGGGCTAGCTGCTTAGAGCCTGTTATGAACTTGAGGCCCGCCGCGGCTGCTCTGGGGCGTAGGCTTCAGCCGCCAGTTGTCGTCACGCCAACCAGCATCACCAACGTGGAAGAGGACCCGCATGATCGGTCTCCGATTCTGCGTCCAGAGGCCCGTTGATACGCTGAAAATGCATAACAGCCTCTAAGAGCGTGTTTATGAAGTGGTATGCGGAGGGAAGCGGGGTGGGGATAGCGTGGTGGTAGGGATCGTGCACGCTATCCGTACGACGTGACCGACGCCGAATGGCAGCGCCTGCAGCCGCTGATTCCGT
>Ga0207416_1001595_pt1 | contig 28913 bp, 26 predicted proteins | sample PaiPotPPM11metaG_FD_184107 | JGI IMG/M metagenome (GOLD analysis project Ga0207416, IMG submission 184107) | Iron sulfur acid spring bacterial and archeal communities from Banff, Canada, to study Microbial Dark Matter (Phase II) - Paint Pots PPM... ... | reverse complement strand
GCCTGGTGCCCCCGGTGGCGCCGAGGCTGTGGCCGAGCGCGCCCTTGGTCGCGAACACCACCGGGGCCGCCGACGACCCGAACATCCGCCGCAGGCTGCTGCTTTCCATGTCGTCGTTCAACGGCGTGCCGGTGGCGTGCGCGTTCAGCACGGCGACCTGGTCGGGCCGCCGCCCGGCGGCGGCCAGGCAGCGGCGCAGCGCCAGCAGGACGCCGTCGCCGGAGGGGTCGGGCGCGGTGAGCCCGGCCGCGTCGTTGGACGCGCCGCTGGCGAGGAGCAGACCGAGCACCTGGGCGCCCCGGCGGCGCGCGGACCGGGCTGACTCGAGCATCAGGAACGCCGCCCCCTCGCCGGGCACCATCCCGTCTCGCCGCTGGTCGAACGGGCGCAGCCGACCGCGGCTCATCGTGCCGAGCGCCGAGTGGCCGAGCCGCTTGGCCGCGGTGACGATGTCGGCGCCGCCCGCCACGCACCGGTCGGCGATGCCCGCGCCGATCAGCAGGGCCGCGGTGGCGATGGCATCTGACCCGGCCGAGCACGCCGTGCTCACGCACACCGGCCGGCCCGGGTGGCCGATCCGCTGCGCACTGGCCGCGATCCAGGCGTCAAGCGCGGCGGCCGGCTCGTCCAGGCAGGGCCCGTAGCTGGTGCCGGCCACGATCCGGGTGTGCTCGTCGGCCGGGTCGACCCCGGCCGACTCGAACGTGGCCGGCAGCACGGCGCTGGTCAGCTCGACCTGGCGGTCCCCTGGTCCCGTCTCGCCCGGCCCGGGCAGCCCGGGCACGGTTCCGGCCAGCGTCGTGCGCAGCGGGTAGTCCGACCGGGTGTCCCGTAGGCCGTCCTGGCCGGCCAGCAGCCGGGCCCAGACGCCGTCCAGGGTGTCGCCGAGCGGCGTGCGCCACGCCATCCCGGTGACGCACACCGGGCCGGGTGAGCTGGACACGGCCGGGTCAGGCGCTGGCTGGTGCTGGCCGGCTCAGCCGTCCCACCAGGTCGGCGACTGTGCGGATGGTGGAGAAGTTCTCCGGGGTGAACTCATCGTCGGCGATGGACACGCCGAACCGGTCCTCGCACTGCACCCGGAGCTCGACGAACCCGACCGAGTCGAGGCCGAAGACGTCGCGCAGGCTGTCGTCGGGGTCCATCTCCGCGGCCGGCACCTCGACGAAGAGCTGCTCGATCAGGATGTCCTTGAGATCGTCCGTCACGTTCATGACCGTTTCCTCTCTTGTCCGCCCGGCCCGGCCGAGCCGACTCGTCAGCTCAGCAGTTGGTCCACGGCGGCGGCGACATCCTTAGTCCGCATCAGGTCGAAGTGCGCTACGTCGAAGTAACGGGCGCTGCCGACCAGCGTCGGCCGCTCTTCCGGGGGCGCGAGGAACAGCCCGAAGCCGGGGCTGTTGGAGTTCAGCGCCGGGGCGGTACGCCACTGCGGCCGCGGATCGAACTGGATCGCTCCCGCCAGCCAGTACAGGTAGCCGGTGACCAGCTTGGTGAAGCCGGTCGCGGCCTGCTGGCTGTGCCCGGCCCGGATCAGCCCCGGCGCCACCGCCTGGCCGAAGAACTCGCCCAGCTGCGCGGCCATGACCAGCGGGTGATCGCCGGCCTCGGCGATGGCGTCCAGCCGTGCCCCGGCCCGCTCGGCCTCCTCGGCCGGGAACCCAGCGGAGAACCGGCGCAGCCAGCCCTGGATGTGCTCCACCAGCATGACCGGCTTGGGAATGCCTGGATCGAGCAGCACCAGCCGGGGCGCCTGCTGCCAGCCGGCGATCTGCCCGGCCATGGCTGCGGCGTAGGCGTTGCCCGCGCAGAAGCCGATCACCGCGTGGACCACCATGCCGCTGTCCCTGATGTCCTTGACCCAGCGGTTGACCTGGTCGCTTCCAGTCTTGCCGGGCTCGGTACCGTAGGGCAGCGGCGCGATCTCCCAGATGTTGCAGTCCACGCTCAGGCGCTCCACCAGGTCGTGGAACGTGGCGGCGGTGCGGCCGGTGGCGGCGAAGTCCGCGGTGACGATCAGCTGGTCGTTGCCCGCCTTCCTGAGCACCAGGCACGACTCGGGTGTCGGCATCGGCAAATCCTCTCCAGCAGCGTTCGGTGACGTCGTCATGCTCCCCCGCCGCGACCTGGGGGTCTGGTCATTTTTGAGCAGACCCCGGGCGCGGGTGCGGCCCACAGTGAGCGCTAAGCGGCCGGGCACGGCCGATCGACTCACGCTTCAGGAGCCCCCCATGACCGAGACCCAGGCCGGTCCGCAGGCAGTGGCGGACGCGGCGGCGACGCCGGAAGCCGCGCCTCAGACGGGCGGGATGCCGCCCATGCACCCGGTGTTCATGAAACAGCTACAGGCGCTGGCCACCGGCGACCTCGCGGCCGTGCTCGACACGTTCCACCCCGACATCATCTCGCTCGGGTTCCGCGGCCCGCTCTACGGCCGCGAGGAGGCCCTGGCCCAGCTGCGCAAGTACGAGGGCCTGGACATGCAGTTCGTCGGCATCGAGGAGTACGTGCACTGCGACGAGATGATCCTGACCCGGACAAGGATGAAGGTGAAGGGCGAGGAGGTCGTCGCCGTCGGCGCCTACGTGATCCGCGACGGCATGATCTGGCGGCAGTTCGGCTGCGACGAGGGAGGCAGCCGCGACTGGTGGGCCGGCGATGGTGACGATGCCCGCGCCGCTCAGTGAGGCCACCGAACGGTTTCTCGGCACGGTGATGCTGGCGACCGTGGGCACCCGCCGCGCCAACGGCGCGGTCAAGATGAGCCCCGCGTGGTACGAGTACCGCGACGGGTACTTCTGGCTGAGCACCAGGCGCGGCGCGCACTGGCTCGACCATATCGAGCGCGACCGCTCGGCCAGCCTGCTGATGGTGGACCCGGCCGACATCCACCGGCTGGTGCACGCCGAGACGCGGCTGGTCGGTACCACCTCGGAGGGCGCCCTCGAGCAGCTCGACCGGCTGTCCCTGCGCTACCGGGGCGAACCCTACCGGCTGGCGTTTCCGCAGCACCGGGTGACGATACAGCTCGAGCCGGTCTACGTGCGGAGCACGGTCGAACCGCGGCGGCGGCCGCGGGCCGCGGCCGGCGCCCGGAGCGAGCGCCTGGGATGAGCGGCCCGGCCGTCTCCCCCCGCCCCGCGGAGTTGCGGTCCGCGGCCCAGCGGCGGGCTGCCGTGGCCGCGACCTTCGACCAGGTCGCGGACGGCTACGACCAGGGCGGCGTGCGGTGGTTCGCGCCGATCGCCCGCCGCCTGGTCGGCCTGCTCGCCCCCCGCCGGGGCGAACGGGCCCTCGACCTGGGCTGCGGCCGCGGCGCGGTGCTGTTCGAACTGGCCGCGGCGGTGGGCGAGCACGGCTCGGTCACCGGCATCGACCTCGCCCCCCGGATGATCGAGGCCACCGGGGCCGACGCGCGCGCCCGGGGCATGGCCAACGTGGACCTGCGGGTAATGGACGCGGCCGCGCCGGCGCTGCCGCCGTCTTCCTATCACCTCGCGGCCGCCTCGTTCGTGCTGTTCTTCCTGCCTGCGCCGGTCGCCGCGCTGCGGGCCTGGCGGCGGCTGCTGGTGCCCGGCGGGCGGCTCGGCGTCTCCAGCTACGACCAGGACGAGGCGGGGCTGCTCGGCGATGTGTTCCAGCCTTACCTGCCGTCGCCCGCGTTCCGCCCGGCCAGCCCGTTCGGCAGTGAGGAAGGCGTGGCCCAGGCGATGCGGGCCAGCGGCTTCACGGCGGTACGGACGCTGAGCTTCGACCTGACCGTCGCGTTCACTGACGCCGACGAGTGGTACGCGTGGTCCTGGTCGCACGGCCAGCGCGCGGTATGGGAACGCATCCCCCTGGCCGAGCGGGGTCAGGTCCGGGCTGCGGTGGCGGGTCGGCTGGCCCAGGCCCGCGGCCCCGACGGGCGGCTCCAGCTTACCCAGCGAATCCGGCTGACGACCGGATGCAATAAAGACCAGCAGCCTCCCGACAGTGAAGGGGCCGGGCGATGACAACCGCCTCCAGCTACGCCGACGCGACCGACGCCTACCAGATGCCGCGGCTCATCCGCCTCGGCCAGAACCTGTACGGCGCCGCCTTCACCCTGATGAAAATGGTCCCGGCCCGCTACATACTGAACAAGGCACTGGCCGGCGGCCGGCTCGAGCCGGGCACGGTCATCGTGGAAACCACCTCGGGGACGTTCGGGCTAGCGCTGGCGATGCACGCGGTCCGCCTGGACCGCAAGGTCATCCTGGTCAGCGACCCGGTCGTCGACGACCGGCTGTACCGGCGGCTGATCGACCTCGGGGCGACGGTGGAACGCGTCCCGGCCAGCGCCGGCGGCGCCCCTGGCGGCTTCCAGGCCGCCCGGCTGGCCCGGCTCAGGCAGCTCCAGGCCGAACAGTCCCGCACCTTCTGCCCCGAGCAGTACACCAACCCTGACAACCCGGCCGCCTACGCCTCCGTGGCCGAGCTGATGCTCGACCGCCTCGGACCAGTCGACTGCATCGTCGGGCCGGTCGGTTCGGGCGGTTCCATGTGCGGCACCACCAGGCGGCTGCGCCATACGCGGCCCGGCTGCCTGGCCCTCGGCGTGGACACGCACGGCAGCGTGCTATTCGGGCACGACGACGCCAAGCGGGAGCTGCGCGGGCTCGGCATGAGCATGATGCCGGCCAACCTCGTGCACCGGACCTTCGACGAGGTGCACTGGTGCACGGCCGCCGCCGCCTACCGGGCCACCCGTGAGCTGCACCAGCGGCACGCACTGTTCATGGGGCCGACCAGCGGCGCCGCCTACCTGGTGGCCCGCTGGTGGGCCAGGAACAACCCGGACGCGGTCACGGTCGTGATGCTGCCCGACGAGGGGCACCGGTACCAGGACACGGTGTATAACGACGACTGGCTGGCCGGCGGCGGCCACCGCGACGAGCCCGCGCCGGCCGAGCCCGTTCGCGTGGACCGGCCAGGGGACAGCGCGGGGGCGTGGACCGCCTACCGGTGGGGACGGCGCGCGTACGACGAGGTGATGGCGGACGCCGGCTCCGGCGTAGTGCAAGGCGGCGTTCCGGCAGGCAGCCGGTGACGGGCGACGGCCGGATCCCCGGCGAGCTTCGGCCCGGTACGCTCCGGCTGGTGTACGGCGACCTGACGGCCGCCGACATTCGCGCCGAGATGCCGCTGATCACCCGCATCGACCGGGCGCACATCGCCATGCTGGCCAGCCGCCGGCTCATCACGCCGGGCGCCGCCGCCCGGCTGATCGACTGCATCGACGACCTGCGCGCGCGGGACTTCGAGCCGCTGCTGCACCGTTCCGCCCCGCGGGGCCTGTACCTGATGTACGAGAGCTACCTGATCGAGCGGCTCGGCCCGGAGACGGGCGGCATCTTGCACACCGGCCGCTCTCGTAACGATCTCAAGGCGACGGCGACCTCCCTGCTGGCGCGCCGCCGGCTGCGGGAACTCAGCGAGCAGGCCGTCCGGCTCGAGGCCGTGCTGCTGTCCCGGGCGCGCGCGTTCCAGTCGGTGCTGATGCCGGTCTACACTCACTTCCAGGCGGCCATGCCCGTCACTTACGGCTATTACCTGCTCGGCGTGGCCCTGGCGGTCGGCCGAGAGGTGGACGCCCTCCGGGACGGCGCCCGCCGGCTGCGGTTCAGCCCGCTCGGGGCCGGGGCGGTGGCCGGATCCGACCTGGAGATCGACCCGGCGCACACCGCCTGGCTGCTCGGCTTCTCGACGGGTCCGATCCACGCCCTCGACACGGTCGCGTCCCGCGACGGGCTGCTCCGGCTGCTGGCCACGGCCGCCGGGCTGAGCGTGCTGCTGAGCCGCCTGGCCACCGACATGCAGCTGTGGTCCACCGTGGAGTTCGGCTTCCTCGAGTTTCCCGACCGGCTGGTGGGCGGCAGCTCGGCCATGCCCCAGAAACGCAACGCCTTCATCCTCGAGCACGTCAAGGCGCAGCCCGGGCAGGCGATCGGCAGCTGGGCGGCGGCCGCCGCCCAGATGGCGGGTACCCCGTTCACCAACACGATCGAGGTCGGCACCGAGGCGGTGTCGAGCGTCTGGCCCGGGCTGGCCGCGGTGCTCCGGTCGGTGCGGATGTGCCAGGTACTGGTCAGCGGCGCCCAGCCCGTCCCTGAGCGGATGGGCGAGCGGGCCCGGGCCGGGTTCACGTCGGCGACCGCGGTCGCCAACCGGCTCGTTCGCTCGGGCGTGCCGTTCCGCACCGCGCACCAGACCGTCGGCGACGCCGTCCGGCAGGCGCTTGAGAACGGCACCGCGGCGGGCGCGGCGCCTACCGGGCCGGGCGGCCTCGACCCGCTCGGCGAGGACCTCGGCGCCCTGATCGGCGCCCAAGCCTACGGTGGCGGCCCGGGCGCATTCGACCCGGCGTTCCGCGCCGCCGTCGACGGCTGGGCCGGCCGCTCGCAGTGGCTGGCCGGCTGGCGGGCATCGCTGGCCGCGGCCGACGCGGCGATGACGGCGGAGATCGCCGCGGTCAAGCGCGCGGGCGCGGACCAGGCACCGGCCGCGGTACCCGGGGCGGCCCGGTGACCGCCGGGTGGCTGGTGTTGGTGGAGAGCAATACCACCGGCTCTGGCCGCCTGTTCTGCGCCGCCGCCCGGCAACTCGGCCTGCGGCCGGTACTGCTGGCCCGGAACCCCGGCCGCTACCCGTACGCGGCCGCCGACAGCATCGAAACCCGCGTCACCGATACCACGGACGTCACGGCGGTGCTGACCGCCTGCACCCGCCTGGGCGGGCCGGTAGCCGGGGTCACCAGCAGCTCCGAGTACTTCATCACGGTCGCGGCCGAAGCCGCCCGGGCCCTAGGGCTGCCGCACGCGGACCCGGATGCCGTCCGGGCCTGCCGCGACAAGAGCACGCAGCGGGCCCGGCTCGCCGCGGCGGGGGTACCTTCCCCGGCTTACGCGGCGGTCGCCAGTCCCGCGGCGGCGGTCGCGGCCGCCTGCCGGGTCGGGCTGCCCTGCGTGGTCAAGCCGGTGACTGGATCCGGCTCGGTCGGCGTCCGGCTGTGCCTGACCGCGGCCGAGGTCGCTGTCGCGGCCGCCACCGTGCTCGGCCACGGCGAGCCGGTGCGGTCGCTCCCGCCCCAGGACGCCGTTCTGGTCGAGGCCTACGCCGGAGGTCCTGAGTACTCGGTCGAGCTGCTGCACGGCACGCCGGTCGGTGTCACCCGCAAGCATCTCGGGCCCGAGCCGTACTTCGTCGAGACCGGCCACGACTTCCCTGCCCCGCTGCCCGACGGGGACCGCGAACGGCTGGAGCGGACCGCGGTCGCGGCGCTGACCGCGCTCGGACTGGGCTGGGGCGCCGCGCACGTGGAGCTCCGGCTGCCCCCGGCGGGCCCGGTGCTGATCGAGGTCAACCCGCGGCTGGCTGGCGGGATGATCCCGCAGCTGATCAGCGCGGCCCACGGCACCGACGTGATCGCGCAGCTGGTCGCGGCGGCCGCGGGACGACCGGGCCCGGCGGGGCCGGGCCGGAACGCCGCGGCCGCCATCCGGTTCCTGGTCGCCAAAGAGCCGGGGCGGCTCGCCGAGATTAGCGGCGGAACGGCCGCCCGCGCCGTCCACGGGGTCATCGACGTCCAGCTAACCCGCGCGCCCGGCACCGAAATCGGTCCGCCGCGCTCGTTCTCCGACCGGCTCGGTTACGTGATCGCGGCGGCGGCGACGACGTCCGCCGCCGCCCGGGCGGCGGACGACGGCCTGCGGGCGCTCACGATACTGACCGCCGGTGCCGCCGGGCGGCCAGGCGAGTTGCTCAGTACTGAGCAGTGCTCGTGACCGCCATGCACTCGACTGGGAGGGGCGGGCCGACACCGGCCGGACAGGACAAGACCGGACCGGACCGAACGAGAAGGGAAGTGAAACGCTATGACAGCACCAGCCGAGCACAGCACGGTCGGGACGAGTCCCCCTGCGAGCACCTTCCAGTGGCACAAGGCCGCTTGGATCGCCCTCGCTATACTCTGCCTGGCTCAGCTTGTGGACACCATCGACGTGACGATCGTGAACGTGACGCTGCCGGCGATCAAGAACGGCCTCGGCTTCTCCGAGACCGGCCTGCAGTGGGTGGTCAACGCCTACACGGTTTTCTACGGCGGCTTCATCCTGCTAGGCGGCCGGGTCGGCGACCTCGCCGGCCGGCGGCGGGTCTTCATGATCTCCGTGACTGTCTTCACCGCCGCCTCGCTCGCATCGGGTCTCGCACCGGACGCGGGCTCGCTGATCGCGAGCCGGTCCGTACAGGGACTGGCGGCCGCCTTCATGTCCCCCGCGACGCTGGCGATACTGGCGAGCACGTTCCCTGAGGGGGTCGCGCGCAACAAGGCGGTGGCGATCTGGGGCACGGTCTCCGGCGTGGGAGGCGGCCTGGGCGTGGTGATCGGCGGCCTGCTGACAAGCGGTCCCGGCTGGCGCTGGGTCTTTTTTATCAATGTTCCGATCGGTGCGGCAATTCTTATCCTGTCGCCCCTGTTCCTCCAGCCGGGGAGGGCGCAGGCTGGCCCGCGGCGCTTCGACCTCGGGGGTGCGGTCACCGCGACCGGAGGGGCTGGACTGCTGGCCTATGCCCTCGTCGAAAACGGTTCGTTTTTGTGGCGGATGATTTTCTTTGCGGCAGCGCTGCTGCTCATCGTCGCGTTCGTCATAACCGAATCGCGGGCCACCGACCCGCTGGTTCCGTTTGCGATGTTCCGCAACCGGGCCGTGGCCGGCGCGAACATCGTGGCCCCGCTCATCGGCGCGAGTACATTCGCGATGTTCTTTTTCATCTCGCTCTACGAGCAGCAGGTGCTGGGTTATTCGGCACTGGGCACCGCCGTCGTCTATCTTCCGCTGACCGGAGCCTTCATCGTAGGCTCAGGTCTTAGCCCGCAGATTGTGCCCAAAATGGGGGTCAGGGGCGGTCTGGTAATCGGTTCCGCGCTCGCGGCGATCGGCCTCGTGCTGCTGGCCCGCCTAAAGCCCGACGTCAGCATCGGCATCAGTGTCATCATGCCGAGCGTCATCATCGGGATTGGGCTCGGCCTGACATTCGTACCGCTGTCCCTCGCCTCCGTTTCCCGGGTGGAACGCGGCGCCACCGGACTGGCGAGCGGAATGATGAACGCCACCCGACTGGTCGGCGGCGCGCTTGGGTTGGCCCTCATCGTGGGCATCGCCATCGACCGGGCGTCGCACTTGTTGCCCGGCCGCAGCCTGACCAAGGCGGCAGACCTGCTGTCGGCCCCGCACCTGTCCTCCGCCTCGAAGGCGGCGCTGGTCAGCGGCTTCCACTTCGGGTTCCTGGTCGCTGCCGCCCTGCTCGCCCTCGCGGCCGTTACCGCCGCGGTGGTGTTCAGGAAGGAAGGCCGGGGCGAGGCGGTCAACATGATGGAAATCATGAACGCATCGATGGAGTCGCCGGACAGCAAAGCGAATTCGTGATTACCGCGATGGAGACACGAGGCCGCCCGCTGGATATTCCGGCGGGCGGCCGGTCGCTGGCCCGATATTACATTGGTAAACAGGCCGCGGGCCACCCAACGCCCGTCAGCCGCAGGCGATAAACTGGCGAATACGCGGCTCATGCAAAATCAGGCCAGAGCTGCCGGACCGAGCGACCATCTGAGCTTGAACGAAACGTTTGAGGAAGTAACCGACACGGGACCTTGTCGTGCCCACCATGCCAGACAGTTCTTCCTGGGTAATACGCGACTCGATGCGCAGCAGCGAACCCTCTCGCTGACCCAGTTTGTGTCCGAGGTAAAGCAGGATAGCAGCCAGCCGGTGCTCACTGTCCGTGGTTACCAAGTCAACGATTAGCCGCTGGTGCTCGAATAGCCGGTGGGCCAGCCGCCGTATGAATTCGTCGCGCGAGCCCGCATCGGAGAGAGCGTCGAGCGCGGTCGCCGCATTCATGCGGCGCAGCACCACCGGCGTCATCGTGGTAACCATCTCCGTCCGCTGCGGACAGATGATCGACAGCTCGCCGAAGACTTCTCCGGCCGTGTATATGCCGATCAGGCATTCCTTTCCGCCAGGCGAAGTGGCCACGGCCTTGACCTGGCCCCGCTCAATAAGGTAAATGCTGCGATCGTCGTCGAGCGAGCCGTAAACCGCTTGCCGCCTCGGCAGTGTGAACGGACGGCTCACCGCGCTCCGGTGGAACAGGCCGGTGATGGTCTCGGGGCACAGCCCTTCGCCGAAATGAAGCTGGCCGCCCTGACCTGGCTGAGGTGCGCGTCCGGGTTCGTAGTCCCGGCGTAGCGGCGCGGGTAGTGCGGTGCGACTTTCCGCCCAGTAGGTGCGGCCGTCGGCCGTCGGCCGTAGCCTCCCACCGTGCAGTGCGTTTCCTGGTTTCGCGGCCAACTTACGATAAACCATAGACTCCCCCACGGCGTCCGACGGAGCGGCGCAAGCCTGCTAACAATTCGACTGTAAGCGAGATATCAGCCGTCAATGAGTGCCAAACAGGAAGAGAAGCTGCCATGGCATTTTCTTGCCCGCCCGCACTTGCCCCAGCGGGTTCGCGCCCCCACTTAGCAGGAGCCTCATCAGTTCTTCAGGCCAGGATTGTTCGACCGGTCAAGATTTATGCGTGGGCTCTCAACCAAGCCCCCCAAGAGCGGCCAGTCCCTCTAATATTAAGTATTACGGATCGCAATCATGGGGCTACTTAAAGTAGCGCAGGTCGCTCTATTACAGACTCCCCGCTTCACCCCCGACCGCTCCGGCGCTACCTTAATTTCGCAGCCAGCGGCCAATTGTCCAGCAGGTGTTCACTCTGTCATGGTAGGCGCGGGCCGACCATTAATTCCTAAGCACACACAGCCGATCATTAACTTGACGAGCGTCGAATCTTATCCGATAATGATTCTGAGGTCTTGCGGCCACCACCCGGGAGAGAAGTGCATGGCTGGCTTTACTCGCGTCCAAGATCGCGACTTAGTTTACATTAATGTAACGCGCGTCTTAGCAAGTGAACCGCATGTCCAGTTGAAAGGACTCCCATGGGCGGGACCTTTGGAAACAGCAATTCCTCACATTCGACGCCGGCACATCAGGGTGGGCAAAGCGACCTGTGCTGGCCGTCAAGTCAGACACTGGTGCCGGGCGCTCCCAGCCGGCTCGCCCTCGAGCCGGCCCCCGACCCGTCCGGGCTCGCGGCCCGGTTTCGATGTAACTACGACACCGCACAGCGGATATCGGAGCGGCTCGGCATGATCGCCGATCTCCAAGACCGGCTCAGCAGGCAGGCGCCCGTCCCAACGGTGAGCCCGGTAGCCGGCATGCACCGCCTCGTCGTACTCGAAGAGGAAATGCGCGCCCGGCTGGATCAGTTCACGCGCGAGACAGCCGATATCTACTCTTCCATCCTGGCTGCCGCCCACACGGCCGGCCAGGCGAACGCGGCCAGCCCCGATGAGCACTGGGGGGAAAGGGTGAGCGGCCTGGCCAGGCTCCGGGCGAGAGTCGCGCAACTGGTCGCGGGGGCCACCGAGTCGGCCAGCGTCATCGCGGCCGGCCCCGGTGCCGACCTGCTGGGCGGCGATCCGGATGTCACGCCAGCCGACCATGTCGCGCTGACGGCCGGCGTCAGGGTGCGCAAGATCTACCCGTACACCGTCCTGCTGGACGAACAGCAAAGCAAGCGCGTGCAGGAGATGACCGAGGCGGGCTCGGAAGTCCGGCTCATGGCCCGGCTGCCTCCGCTGCTCGTCGTGGTCGACGGGCAGATCGCCGTGATCCCGCTGATGTCCGCGGGCTGCACCGACGGCGGCGTGATCATCCGCCAGCGTACGATCGTCGCCGCGATGATGGCGCTGTTCGCGAAGTGCTGGGAGCAGAGCCAGCCCCTGGCTGACACCGAGACCGAAGATCTGTCGGCGGCCGAGACGGCGGTGATCAAGCTGCTCGCGACCGGGGCAAAAGACGACGCGATCGCCCGCCAGCTCGGTACCTCAGTCCGCACCATTAGGAGAATTGTGGGCAATCTAATGAGACGCGCGGGAGTCAATTCCCGGTTCGCCTTCGGCGTTTGGGCGGCGTATACTGAAATCTGCTGACTCATTACCAAAGCTGTCGTCGACCGCAAAGTTGAGGAGTCAAGGAAAGTGCCTCAAAAAGCAAAGAGTTCCTTCACCATCGACAAGACGGAAGAGACTCCGGTTGAATGGGCGGGGGGCTCGGTCAACCGCGCCCGCTGGTACAAGACCTTCACCGGCGACTTGTCCGGGACCAGCGAGATCGAGATAACCATGGGTAAGCTCGACACCGGAGCCATGGTCTACGTGGGCGTAGAACGCTTCGACGTCGAACTGCACGGCCGCAAGGGCACCTTCGTGGTCATGCACTCGTCCACCATGCTCGGGTCTGATTATGAAATGACCCTGAAACTCGTTCCGGGCTCCGGCACCGGCGATCTCGCTGGAATTACCGGTACGGCCCAGATTACAGCCGGCCACGATCTCCTGCTGGAATACGAAATTGCCTCTTAGCCGGGACCGGCCAGAAAGACGCGGCCTTTTACTACTGCCAAAACCGCTGGGCGGCTGACCGCCCAGCGGTTTTGGTTTGCGTCGGCGTTTTCAGTGCTGGGGCAGCAGCACGGTGTCCTGCAGACTGCCCGGCACGTACAGGTTCCCCCACGTGCCGTCGCCGTCCCGGCCCATCACCCAGGAGCGGCGCAGGAAGTCCCGGTACCCCGGGTCCTCGTCGGCCAGGCTGGTCAGCCGACCGTAGTCGCCGAGCGAGCGCAGGTGAATCATCAGGTGCAGGGTGTCCTGGCGCCCGAAGATCTCTTCGAACAAGAACGCGGTCACGATCCCCGGCAGCGCCTGGTTGACGTACTCCGCCCACGCGACCGCGAACTGGCGGCACTCCTCGCGGAACTCGTAGCGGGCCTTCCCGGTCCGCACCACGATCGCCCCCGCGGTGGCGCTGCTTAGCTGGATGTCCTCCGGCTGGGTCGTCTGGTAAAGGGCGGGCACCGCGAACATCGTGCGCGGGTCGAACGCCCCCTCCGGGGGCTTGCCGAAGCCATGCTGCGGGCACAGCACGCGCTCGGAAAAGGTGCCGGGCACGAACATCCGCTCCCAGTTGCCGCCGCCTCGCGCGGGCAGTCGGTCCTTGGTCGAGATGTCCTGGTAGGCCTGGTCGGTATCGACCATCTTCAGCAGCCGCTGGTAGTCGTGCGGCGACTTGAGGTGCACCAGCCAGTGCAGCCGGTGGCGGGCGCCGAAAACCTCGGTGAACAGATAGGTAGAGATCGTGTCCCCCTGCGCCCGGTTCAGGTAGTTGACCAGGTCGGCGGAAAACTTGATGCCGTCATCGACGAAATCGTATTCAAGCTGTCCGGTCCGGTACACGATAAAGCCCGCATTCGCCGAGTTCAGCACGCCCGCTCGGGTCGGCCCGGTTTCCGTTGTCGCTGTCGGTGCCATGGACGCTCCTTGGCCAAGCTGGTTCCGGTGCTGCCCGCCTCCGGCAGCCTGCCCTCACGCTAAAGAGCGCCGAGCGCGGGCGCTGCGCATTTCTGAGCACAATGCGCGACCCGCTGATGCCGGGCCGACGCGGGCCAGAGTGCTTAGAACTGAGCAGACGAGAGCGGCTTTCGAACCGGAATGTGGTCATTGCCAAGCCCGAGAGGAGGTGCCACATGAAGAAGCTCGTCGTTCGCCCCGTGGAGTCGGTCAAGACCAGCGCCACCGCGTCCTGCGCCGCCGCCTAAGGCGAAGCAAGTAACAGCGCCGGCGGCGGTCCTCACCTGATTTCTAGAACAGAGCCGCCGCCGGCGCCCTCAGCGCGGCAACGGGCCCGTCGGACCGGCAGGCGCAGTGACACAAGAAGTTGAAAGGAGCATGATGTCGGAATTCCCTGACGACGCCCGTGTCCACGTCTACCCGTACACCCACCGGGTGGAAGACGACAGTGTCCTACTCGGCGACCCCCAGCGGGACGTCTTCATCTGCGTTCCGCCCGAGGGACTTGAAATCTTGCAGCTGGTCGAGGCCGGCCGCAGCGTGGGCGAGGCCCGGGCCGAACTCTTCGCCCGCACCGGCGAGCAGATCGACGTCGCCGACTTCCTCGGCGAGATGGAGAACCACGGTTTCATCGTCCCCGGGACGGTGGAACTCGATGATCACCACCGAGTCGGCGGCCGGGCCGGCGGCTCCAGCTGGGGACTGACCCTGCCCTGGCTGACCCCGGGGATATGCCGCGCGATTACCGGCACGCCAGCTCTCATCGTCTACGGGCTCATCATCGCGGGCGGGTTCGCGCTGCTCGGCGACGACACCGGCATCATGCCGACACCTGCCTCGCTGCTGTTTCCGATTGACTTCGCCCCGCTGGCCTGGGGGCTGTTCTTCATCGCCATCGGCAGCGTTTTCCTGCACGAGGTAGGCCACCTGGCGGTCGCCCGCGCGGCCGGGTACCCGGCGAAGATCCGGATCAGCAACCGGCTCTACGTGCTGGTCGCCGAGACTGACATGTCGGGCATCTGGCTCTCCTCCAAGCGCACCCGGTATCTCGCGTTCATGATCGGCTCCATCTTCGACGCAGCGAGCGCGGCACTCGTGGTCGGGTTCCTCTGGCTCTCCCGGCATGGCTGGATCGACCCCCCACGCTGGACGACGCTGCTGGCCAGCGCCCTGCTGCTGGCCTACGGCACCCGCCTGGTCTGGCAGTGGTTCTTTTTCCTGCGGACCGACGGCTACTACGTCATCGCCACCGCCTTCGGGTGTAAGAACCTGCTGTCCGACACGGGTGACTTCCTCAGGAACATGATCGCCCGGGCGCTGCGCCGGCCGGCTCGCATTGACCAGAGCAGGATTCCCCGTAAGGAAATGCGGGTCGTTTACGCCTATTCGGTGCTCTGGATCATCGGACGACTGATCGCGCTCAGCGTTTACTTCGGGGTTGGCCTCCCGATCCTCTGGAGCTACTTCTATCAGTTCCTGCTCTACCTCACCGGTGAGCACTCGAAGCTCAACGGCATCGACTACGCGTCGATCGTCGTCATCGGATATCTCACCGATGGAAGCGGATTCGCGCTCTGGATCTGGTCGCTTGGCCGCCGTGCCCTGGCCGCCCGCCGCGCCCGGCGGGGTCCAGCCGAGCACTTCAGTCTCGAAGCCGCCACCGCCGCGAAAGCGGAAATGGCGCACGAGAACGGCTAACAAACATGCTCGCGAACTCGTCGTACGTCGTACCCGCGATTCCCGCCCACCAACTGCTTGTCTTCCTGCTCCAGGCCGGCCTGCTGCTGGGCGTCGCCCTGCTCCTCGGCCTGCTCGCCCAGCGTATTGGCCTGCCCGCCATCGCGGGCGAGCTGTGCACCGGGGTGATCGCCGGGCCCTCGGTACTGTCGCACATCTCCCCAGGACTGAGCGGCTGGCTGTTCCCCGCGTCGGGCACCCAACTGCACCTGCTCGACGCCGTGGGCGAGATCGGCCTGCTCTTGCTGGTCGGCATCACTGGCATGCAGATCGACCTCAACATGGTACGGCGGCGGGGACGCACCGCCGGCGTCGTCGGCTTCAGCGCCCTGCTGGTTCCGTTCGGAGCCGGCATCGGCACCGCCCTGCTGCTGCCCGGTTCGCTGTCCCCCGCGTCCGGCCACACCACCGCCTTCATCCTGTTCATCGGCATTGCGCTGGGGGTCAGCGCCATCCCGGTCATCGCTAAGACCCTCACGGACCTACGGCTGATCGACCGCGAGATCGGGCAGCTGATCATGTGCGCGGTGACCATCGACGACATCGTGGGCTGGGCCCTGCTCGCCGTCGTCTCCGCCCTGGCCAGCACCGGAATGCACGCCTCCACCTGGGTCACGGTGGCCGCGGTGCCGCTGGTTATCCTGGCTGGCCTGCTGATCCGTCCGCTGCTGAGGGCCGCCATCGCCCGCGCGCAGCGCGCCGCGGGCGACGGCGCGCTGATCGCCTTGCTGGCCACGCTGGTGCTGCTGTCCGGGGCGGCGACCCAGGCGCTCAAGCTGGAGGCTATTTTCGGCGCCTTCGTCTGCGGCCTGCTGGTCCGCAGCTGCGGAAACCTTGACCTGACGCGGCTCGCCCCGCTCAGGGACACCACGTTGTTCGTGCTCGCTCCGCTGTACTTTGCCACCGCTGGCCTGCGGATCGATCTGACGACGCTGAGCCACGCCAGCGTGCTTATCGCCGGGGTCTGCGTGCTCGCCGTCGCGATCGCCGGCAAGTTCGGGGGCGCCTACCTCGGCGCGCGAATCACCCGGCTCGGCCGCTGGGAGTCGCTCGCGCTCGGCGCGGGGACCAACTCGCGCGGGGTCGTGGAGGTTGTCATCGCGGTTACCGGCCTGCAGCTCGGCGTCATCAACACCGCCATGTACACCGTCATCGTGCTCATTGCCGTCGTAACCTCCCTGATCGCACCGCCGCTGCTGCGCTACTCGGTCGCACGCGCCGAGCTCAGCGCGGAAAGCCGGCTGCGCGCCGACGTGGACGCGTCCCTCGTACCCGTCGACCCGCACGCCGGCCCCCCGGTAGAGTGAGCCACCACCTGGAGATCGCATGCACCTGTTCGACACGGCGACCAAGACCCTCCTGCTCGTCGATCCACCCAGTGGGCACATCGGCATGTACTTCTGCGGACCGACCGTCTACGCGCGGGCTCACGCGGGCAACGCCCGCCCGTTTGTCCTGGGCATGTGGCTGAGCCGGTGGCTACGGGCATCCGGCCGCACGGTGACCTTCGTGCACAACATCACCGACGTTAACGACAAGATCTACGCGGCCGCCCCGGGCGCAAGCGCGGGTCTCGCCAACGCCGCGACGGAATGGTACTTGGAGGACGTCGCCGCGCTCGGTCTCGGTATGCCCGACCATATGCCCCGGGTGACGGACTATGTCCCCCGGATCATCGCGTTCGTCGCCAGCCTCATCGCGAACGACTCCGCCTACGTCGCAGGCCCCGACGTCTATTTCCGGGTCTCCAGTGACCCCGCCTACGGCTGCCTGTCCCGGCGGCGCACGTTGGAACCGGAGGACCACCGGTCCAACCCGGCCAAGGAAGACCCGCGTGATTTCGCACTGTGGAAGGCCCGCAAGGACGGAGAGGATACGTTCTGGGAGTCGCCCTGGGGCGCCGGGCGGCCAGGCTGGCACATCGAGTGCTCGGTGATGGCAGAGGCGTTGCTCGGCAAGGCCTTCGAGATCCATGGCGGCGGTCTCGACCTGGTGTTTCCTCACCATGAAAACGAACTCGCCCAGTCCCGCGCGCTTGGCGGAGCCTTCGCCAAGGTATGGGCCCATAACGGAATGCTCCAGTTCACTGGCGAGAAAATGGCCAAATCGGCAGGAAACATCACCACCATCCGCCAAGTACTAGAAGAATGGGGCGCGGAAGCATTCTTGCTTTTCCTGATGGCAGGCCACTGGCGCAGCCCGGTCGAGTTCTCGGCCGACACGATGGCGCAGGCCGCGGCCAGAGCGCAGACCTTCCGCAACGCCTTGACGCTGGCGGAGGCTCGCCCCGACGAAAGCCAGTGGGCCGAGCTGGCGGCAGCGCTCGAAGACGACTTCGATACGCCCCGGGCGCTCACGGTGATGCACCGCTGGGCCTCCGAGCGGCAACTGGGGCTGCTGAGTCGCGCGCTGGAAATCTTCGGGCTGGCGTCGCTTGCTCATCGCCCCGCTGCGCCGGCCGACGTGCTCGCGCTGAGCGAGCAACGCGACGCCGCCCGGCGCGGTCGAGACTTCGCCCTGGCCGATAAGATCCGCGCAGAAATCGAATCGGCCGGGTGGGACATCCGCGACGACCCGAGCGGAGCCTCGCAGCTGGTCAAGCGCTAAGCACCGAGTGAGCGAGATTCTTGTTCTATGAACGGCAACGGGAGCCTGGCCCCACCCGATGGAGCCGCGCGGTCGCCCGTGTTCTGGCGCCCACGTTCTGGCGCCCCGCCAGGCCGCGGACCACGCCTGCTACGCCAGGACGCTAAACTGGAATCAAGTTTCCGTTCAGGCTGCGGGGAGGACGCGTGCTGCAAATCGACGGGCCGCCGGCGCCAGAGACGCTGCGCAGCGACCAGTTCGCCCGGCGCCAGCGTATCGTCCGCGCCGCGCTGAAGGCCCTGGCCAACAGCGACTATGAGCAGGTCAAGATCTCTGAGGTCGCCCGTGACTCCGGTGTCGCCCTCGGGACGCTGTACCGCTACTTCACCTCCAAGGAACACCTGTTCGCCGCCGTGTTCGTCGAGTGGCACGGATCGCTGAAGAAGAAGCTTGAGAAAGAGCCTCCGCACGGCGCGACGGAAGCGGACCGGCTGCGCGACGTCTTTCACCGGATGGTCAGGGCGTTCCAGCTGCAGCCGCAGTTCTTCCGCGTGGTGATGATGCTGAACGCCACGACGGACCCGTACGCCGCGGACCTGTACCAGTCGGTCGCCGCGCAGTCGCGCGACACTGTGCAGATCGCCTTCACCGGACCCTTCGACGCCGACCGCGAGGCGATCACCAGCACGATCAACGCCGTCTTGGATGAGTCTTTGCGCGCCTGGGTGATGAACCGGCAGACGATTCAGGATGTCTACGCCAGCATCGACAACACGATCAGGCTGATCTACGACTTCCACCCCTAGAACTCCGTTCTAGTCCTGACAACTGTAACCGGGCCCGGGCACGGCCAGTGAACCAAGCACCAGTACTATTCAGCCGGTTAATTCTGAACTAGAGTTAGGTTCTAGCTCATCCACCACGCGGGTCGGACCGGAGAGGTGCGCGATGACGATCGCCTTGACCAGCGAACAGCACGATCTCGCCGGGGCCGTCGCCGGCTTCACGGCCCGCCATGCCGCGGTCAGTGAGACACGGGCCGCCTTCGACAAGATCGCCGCAGGTGAGCTGCTGCCGTCTTGGCAGGCACTGGCCGGTCAGCGGCTGCACGCCATCCACCTGCCGGAATGGGCCGGCGGCGACGGCGCCAGCCTCACCGAGCTGGCGATAGTCCTTGAGCAAGCGGCTTTCGGCCTGTTCCCGGGGCCGTTGCTGCCAACCGCGTTCGCCGGCCAGCTGATCGCCCAGCACGCGCCGGAGTCGCTGGCCCGCCGGTTGCTGCCCGACCTGGTGGCCGGCGCGACGGCGGCCGCCGCCGTTACCGCGGCCGGCCCGCGCGCCGTGAAGTCCCACCCGGGGTGGCGGATAAGCGGTGAGACCGCCCCGGTCCTTGGCGCCGCGAGCGCGCGGATCCTGGTCCTCGGCGCCGAGACCGGCGACGGGACCGTCTGGTTCGTTCTCGACACCGCCGCGGGCGACGCGGTCGAAGTGATCCAGGCCGCCCCGGTGGACCTGAGCCGGGACGTGGCGCGGGTCAGGCTCAGCGACGTCCTCGTCACGGAGGAGCGGATCCTCCACGTCGGCTCCGGCGGCGTCCGCGACCTGGCCGCCGCGCTGTTCGCGGCGGAGGCGGCCGGCGTGGCCCGCTGGTGCCAGGAGAGCGGGCTGGCGTACGCCAAGGTGCGGGAGCAGTTCGGCCGGACGATCGGCTCCTTCCAGGCCATCAAGCACAAGTGCGCGCAGATCTTCGCGCGCAGCGAGCTGCTCACGGCCGCGGCCTGGGACGCGGCGGCCGCGCACGCCCAGGATCCTGGGCAGTTCGCGCTCGCCGCGGCGGTCGCCGCGGTCCTCGCGGACTCGGCGGCCGACATCGGTCTCGAGACGGTGACGCTGTTCGGCGGGATCGGCTACACCTGGGAGCACGACGTCCACCTGTACTGGCGCCGGGCGATCAGCCTCGCCGCGCTGCTCGGCCCGCGCGGCGAAAGGCAGCGGCACCTAGCCGCGCTGTCCCGGGTCACGGAACGCCGCCATGACATGCGGCTGGAGGACGAACCGGCTGGCCTGCGGTCCTGGGTGACCGAAGCGCTCGCCGAGGCGACCGCCATGGACTCCGCCAAGCAGCGCCGCTTCCTCGTCGAACAGGGGCTCGCGGCACCGCATTACCCGCGCCCGTACGGCATCGAGGCGGGACCGGCGGCCCAGGTCGTCATCATTCAGGAGTTCCAGCGGGCCGGGCTCGTCCAGCCCACCACCACCATTGGTGAGTGGGCCCTGCCCACGATCCTGGCCCACGGCACCGACGAGCAGCGCGAGACCTTCGCCGGGCCCACCCTGCGCGGGGAGATCACCTGGTGCCAGCTCTTTTCCGAACCCGGCGCCGGCAGCGACCTCGCGTCGCTGCGTACCCGCGCCGTCAAGGCCGACGGAGGGTGGCTACTCAACGGGCAGAAAGTCTGGACTTCCGCGGCGGCCGAAGCCGACTGGGCGATCTGCCTCGCGCGCACCGACCCCGAGGCGCCCAAGCACAAGGGCATCAGCTACTTCCTCGTCGACATGCACAGCCCCGGCATCGACGTCCGCCCGCTGCGCGAAGCCAACGGCGGCTACCTCTTTAACGAGGTCTTCATCACCGACGTGTTCGTTCCTGATTCCCGGCTGGTCGGCGCCCCCGGCGAGGGCTGGCAGCTGGCGCGCACCACCCTCGGCAACGAGCGGGTCAACATCGCCGCCGGCCTGGGACGGCGCCATGATCTGCCCGCGGACTACCTCGCTGCGCTCGGCGATCCGGTTCCCGCTGAGGTTCTCGCGGAGTGCGGGGCGATCACCGCCGGCGCGCTGGCCTTCGCGGCCATGATCCAGCGACTGCTGCTGCGCCAGATCGCCGGCCTGCGGCCGGGCGCGGAGGCGAGCGTGCTGAAGGTCGTCGCCGCCTGGAACGAGATCAGCATGCGGCGGGCGGCGCTCGGCTGGCACGGCGCGGACGCCGCGGTGCTCGGCGGCCCGGCCCAGGACTACCTGTCCCTCCCGCCGACGCTGATCGGCGGCGGGACGCTGGAAATCCAGCTGAACGTCATCGGGGAGCAGGTCCTCGGCCTGCCGCGGTAGCTCTCTCTATTCAGGCAAGGAGTTCTCACATGGGCATGCCGTCTGGCATCGGGATCGTCGACACGATGATCGGCTTTCCGCAGGAGGGGTTCGGTCAGTACGACTTCATCCGCAGGCAGACAAAGGACCGTTCCTCACGGGAGGAGATGCAGTTCCCGGCGGAGTACATGTTCAAGGACGTTCCGAAGGACCTGCCCACCGCTGACCCGGTCTCGGTCACGCTGCATGAGATGGACCGGTTCGGCATCGAGATCGGCGTGATCGGGGTTTCTGACGAGACCTCCAGGGCAGCGCTCAAGAAGCACCCCGACCGGTTCGTCCCCATGGGCAACGTCACCGACCCGAACGACGTCACCGGCACGGTGCGGCAGATGCGCAGGGAGTACGAGGAGTTCGGGATTAGGGGGGTCGGCGCGTTCCCCGCGGGCACGTTCCCGCAGGTGGCGATCGACGACCCGAAGATGTACCCGGTCTACCAGACCTGCGTCGACCTGGACATCCCGATCTTTTGCTGCGCGGGCGTGCCAGGGCCGCGGCTGAAGTTCACCCCGCAGGAGGTCGCCAAGATCGACGTGGTCATGTACGACTTCCCCGACCTGGTGTTCGTCACCAGGCACGGCTGCGAGCCCTGGGAGAAGCTGGCATGGAAGCTCATGCTCAAGTGGCCGAACCTGTACTACTCGACCTCGGCTTTCGCGCCCAGGTACTACCCGCAGGAAATCATCGGCTACGCCAACACGCGAGGCGCGGACAAGGTCATTTACGGCGGCTACTTCCCGATGGGCCTGAGCCTGGAGCGCATCTTCTCCGACATGCCGCAGGTCCCGTTCAAGGACGAGGTCTGGCCCAAGTTCCTGTCGGAGAACGCGCGCCGTGTCCTGAAGATAGGGACCTAACTTCAGGCGCTGCCCCTGCTGGTGCCCGGCGGCCCGGCCAGAATCGTCGGAACGTGGTCCTTGTCCTTGGGGTTAGCGGCGTACCTTGAAGCTCAGGTGCAGCACCCGCTCGCCCTGGATGACCACATGGGGATCCTCGAGTAGATGCTGCCCGCTAACGCTGCCGAAATAGCGCTTGCCCGAACCGAACACCACGGGCACCACGTCCATCGCCACCTCGTCCACGAGGCCGGCCGCGAAGATCTGGCCGCCCACCTCGCCGGCGTTCACCGCGACGTTTCGCTCCCCGGCGAGTTCCTTGGCCTTCTCGATCGCAGCCGTCACGTCGTCGACGAAATGGTACGACGCCTCGGGGTGCCAGCCCTCGGGCTTAGGCCGGTGGGACACCACGACTACGTGATCGCCCGTAGGCGGATGCCCCTCCCAGCCGTTCACCAGGTCGAACAGGTTGCGGCCAATCACGATCGTGCCGATTCCCTTCCACATCGGCCGGACGTACTGCGCCGATGTGCTTGAGATCTTGAAGCCGCCGCCGTCGGGGCCCTCAATGATCGGAGTGTCCCCGTCGAAGTACCAGTCGTGGAGCGGTCCGACACCGTCGTTCACGTCGGCGATGAAGCCGTCCACCGATACCACGTTGTGCATGAATACTGTGCCCAACCGATTCTCCCCAGGTCTGCTCGCGCGTTCGCGCACGATCTTGTCGCACCCGGGGGCGGCTCCGCTTGTAAAAAATCAATCGGCGGGCATCGGACCGTTGTCCGGCGGGAACCCACGCTCGGCGGGGAACCGGCGCCGCAGAGCGAGGTATTCCGTCGGGGTGTGGCCGGTGAAGTCCTTGAATTCCCGGCCGAAGTGCGCCTGGTCGAAGTAACCCGCCGTGTGCGCGAGCTCCGGCCAGTCGACCGGGCGCCGGGCGTCTACGGACACGATCAGCCGCGCAAACCGGTAGATACGCGCCACGCGCTTCGGCGTGACCCCGACGTGGGACTTGAACTGCACGGCCAGGTGATTGCCACTCACCCCGGCGGCATCGGACAGCGAACTGACCGGGACCGTGCCGTGGGAAGCCGCCAAACGCCCGCCTGCGCGCCAGACCAGGTCGAGACCGCGCGGTGGGGCCGCGGCAAGCCGCGATCGCAGTTCCTCCTCCAATGTGCGCAGTGCCCCGGTGGCCGATGCGGCTCGCCGACCTGGTTGCGGATCCGGTCCACGGACCGCTGCCATACGGCGTCGGCCGGCACCCACCGGTCCCGCAGCTCGGTCGCTGGGATGCCGGTGAACGGCGACATCCCCCAGGGCTTGAAGTGCACACCGACGAGCCGCGTCCAGGCTGGGTGCTCGAACAGGAAGCGCCTGGTCCATACGCCCATGAACCACCCGTCGGTGACCATTGCCGTGGGCACCGACGGGTCGGAGTCCCACAGGCGGACGGGCCCGCCCAGGTTGAGGAACAGGTGCGCCGACGGCATCGGCGGGACGTTCATGCGCCGGTGCCGCGGCACCCCGGTCAGGCAGTAGATGTCGTCGATGAACAGGTCGAGCGGCGGGGCGGGCACCCGGGCGACGTATTCCATCGACTCAGTCTGGCCGACCAGGAGTTCAGTTCGCGAGAAATGCTTTCTGTCAGCTCCTCTCCGCACCGGCGCGACGGACCGTCTCCTCGCGTTCCAGTACGTGCTTCATCACCTTGCCGGTCTCGGTGTAGGGCAGCGCCGCCAGGAACTTCACCGCCACCGGGACCTTGAACGGGGCCAGGGCGGCGGCACACCACTGGCGGACCTGCTCCGCGGTGAGGTTCGACCCCGGGCGCGGCACTACGAAGGCCACGGGCTCCTGGCCGAGTTCGGGGTGACTGACGCCGATCACCGCGGCGTCGTCGATGTCTGGGTGCTCGATGAGGCGGTTCTCGATCTCGATCGGGTAGATGTTCTCCCCGCCCCGCAGGATCATGTCGCGGCGACGGCTCTCCAGGAACAGCATGCCGTCGGTGACCCGCCCGAAGTCACCGGTGCGGTACCAGCGGTTTTCGTCCAGAACGGCCCGTGTAGCGGCCTCGTCGTTCCAGTAACCGATGAACACGGAGGGCGTGCGCAGGTAGATTTCGCCGATCTCTCCCTCCGGCCGGGCCGTGCCGTGCACGTCGCGGACCTGGACCTCGACGGTCGGCTGGGCGGTCCCGACGGATTCGGGCACGAGGACGAACCGGTCGCCTCCCGTCAGCGTTCCGAGGCCGACAGTCTCGCTCATACCGAACCCGTTGCCCAGGTGGACTCGCGGGAACCGGCTGTGCAGTTCGCGTACCAGTTCTGGCGGGAACACGGTCCCGCCAGAGCCGACGGCGTGCAGAGAGCTGAGGTCGTAAGCGCCGATGTCCGGGTGCCGGAGCAGCCGCCAGAACTGAGTCGGCACCCCGGACCAGGTGGTGACCTTGTGCTTTGCGGTCAGTTCCAGCCAGGTCGCCGCATCCCAGGGACCGGGGGCGGGGAACACGAGCGTGGCCGGGAAGGCGGCCGCGCTGATCAGCACGGCGACCAGGCCTGACACGTGGAACAGCGGGCTCGAGACGATGAAGCAGCTTCGCGGCGGCCGGCCGCCCGGCGCGGTGACCGTGGCCGCGGCCAGGGCGGCGTTGAAGCGGTTGACCATCGCGAAGTTGATGATGTTGCGGTGGGAGAGCGTGGCGCCCTTGGGGCGGCCCGTCGTCCCGCTGGTAAACAGGATGACAGCCGGTGAATCCTCGGTGATGCTGGCCCGGGCGGGGGCCTTACCCGCGAACTCCCGCGCTTCTTCGTACAGTTCGTCGATGAGACGCACCGGTAGCCCGTCCGGGACGGAGTCACTGGCAAGGCGCGCGAGGCGTCGCGCGTCGCCGGCGATGAGGAGCGGCTTGGTGAGGCCGATGCCGTACTCCAGCTCCGATGTTGTCCACCAGCCGTTGAGGCTGGTGACGATGGCGCCGATGGTGACCACGGCCCACATCAGGATCGCGTACTCGGCGTAATTCGCGGCCACGACCGCCACCCGGTCGCCGACGCTGACGCCGTAGCGCTCGGCGAGCAGGACGGCGGTGGCGTCGATGTCCTCGGTCGCCTGCCGGTAGGTCCACTGTCTCTGCGGTGAGACCAGGAACGGCAGGTCCGGCGAGGCGGCGGCCTGCGTGTCGAGCATTCGCCGCAACGAGCGCGGTCGCCTGGCGAATACGACGTGCTCGTGCCCGAGCACAGGCTCGGTGACAAGTTCAAAGGGGGCGCCCCGGCCGGTCAGCGCCTCCTTGATCTCAGGGGACAGCGCTTCGCCCGCCGCGCCCGGCCAGCGCAGATGAGACCCGCGGGCCTCGGTTTCTTCCGCCATGGGTGCGTCCATCCACTTCTTCGGGGCGGGATTACGCGTGAGTGCCGTCGCTGGTCCCAGTCCAGACCGATACGAGATGGGCCCACCGGTCAGAAATCGTCTGCGCCAGCCGGGCCGTGTCCGCCGCGCCGGGGCGTGCCGTGAGCGGGTCACCGCTCACGGCAGGCAGCAGGGCGTGCAGGTCTTCCTCGCTCAGCCCGAGGGCGGCCAGGGCCGGCGCGTCCGTGTCGGAGTCCAGGATGTCTGGCAGGTCCGCCCGGGCGATGAGGACTGCGAGATCCTCCTCGCCGTCCTCCAGGAGGACGCTGCACAGGCTGGACCGGGTGAGTCGCACCGGAGAGCGCCTCAGCTCGAGGCGGGACGGCGGGTGGCGAGGAACAGCCCGTTGTCCCGCATGACCGTCTGGCACTGCTCCTGGGTGTAGTCGAAGTTCTGCAGGTCCTTCATGTACGACGCTGGATCGGCCAGGCCTTCCACGTGCGGGTAGTCCGAGCCCATCAGGATGTGGTCGGCGCCGATCAGCCGCAGCAGGCTGGCCAGTTCGTCCTCATAGAACGGTGACACCCAGATGTGCCGCTTGAAAGTCTCACGCGGGTCCTCGGGGAAGAGGTGCGGGACCTGGCCGTAGGTCTTGGTGAGCTTCTCGAACAGGTGGAACACCCAGGCCGATCCGACCTCGATCGAGGCGACCCGGAGATTCGGGAACCGGTGGAACAGGCCGTGCGCCAGGTGGCTGGCGATCGTGTCCTGCAGCGCGTCGGCAGAGACCAGGCTGCGGAACGCGTTAGCCCTGAACGCCTCGGTGAAGTCGCTCTCACCCCATGCGCCGAGGTACCTCGTGTAGAAGGTCTCGCCGCCGTGGTAGCAGATCGTGATGCCCGCGTCGTTGGCCAGCCGCCAGAACGGGTCGAACATCGCGTCGGCCGGCGCACGCAGGCCGACGGCCGTGGTGACCGGGCCGCCGACCATCACGACGAAACGGGCGTCTCGTTCCAGTGCCCACTCCAGTTCCCGCAGCGCGTTGTCCGGGTCCGCCAGGGTGATGTAGGGGGCGGCGAAGATCCGGCTCTGGTAGGCGAAACCCCATTCTTCGTCCATCCACCGGTTGAAGGCGCGGAACGCCGCTGTCTGCGCGGGCAGGTCGTGCGCCAGCGCCTGCTCCATACCCACGCCAAGCGTGGGCAGCAGGATGCAGCCTTCCATACCCTGCCGGTCCATCAGCGCGATGCGGGCATCGCGGTCCCGGTACTCCGGGCGGATCGGCTCTAGTTCACCGAAGAGCTGGATGGGATCGGCGTTCTTCGGATTGCGCCCGCGGAAGTACTCGTCCATCACGCCGGGAGCCGCTACCGGGTCAAAGGTCGGGTTGGGGATGAACTTGTTCACCTTGCCGCCGACCAGCAGGCGGGTCTTGCCGTCGATCTGCGCCCACTGCATGGCCCGTTTGCGGTACGCAGGCTCAAGGTGACGCGTGAAGGCGTCGAGGGCCTCGTAGTAATGGTTGTCGCAGTCGAAGAACCGAAACGGGAGTTCGGTGGTCATGATGATGCCCTTCATGCCGAGGAGTGCTCGCTTCACCACACTAGAACTGGATTCTCGTTTCTGCAAGGCTCACCGAAGTCGGCCGCGATCACGGCGTCACTGCCCCGGCGCCCAGCGGCTGCTCGGTGGCGTGGCTCTCTTGCAGGTGCCGCGGCCGGCCGTGCGGTATGGCGAGGCCGACGCAGATCGACGCCACCGAAATAGCGCCGGCCAGCAGGAAGACGATCACGAAGCCCTGGTTGGCGTAGATGACGTTGCCGCCCACCACCTTGCCGATGTGCTGCCCGAGTATTACGAAGTACACCTGGCTGGCGACCGAGGTGAAGATCGTCTGCGGAACGGTCACCATGCTCGCCATCGCTCCCTGCTTCTCCGGCGGCACGGCCCCGACTACCAGGTTGGGTATGGCCGAGAGGCTGAGTCCTTCGCCGACCCCGATCAGGCAGTTGAACAGGATGAGCTGCCAGGGGTAGGCGTGGTAACCGGCGGAGAGGGCCAGGCCGGCGCCGATAAACAGACCGCCAAGCAGGAACGGGAGCCGCACGCCGATCCGTGGCGCGAGACGCCCGGCCACGAAGCCGAAAATCACCGTGGCCACCCCCACCGGGACCAGGTACGTGGAGACGCCCAGGGTGCTCACGCCGAAGCCGTAACCCACGCCCAGTATCCGCGGGACCATAACCATGATGGGGAGCGCCAGCGCGTTGCCGGTCATGGCCGAGTAGATGAGCGCCGCGGCGAACGCCGTTGTCAGGACGCGGCGGCTGCCGAAGAGACGGATGTCGACGAGCGGCCGCGACGACTTGAGATCCCAGGCGACCCACAAGCCGATGAAGGCGACGCCCGCGGCCAGGCAGGCCAGCGTGCTGCCCGCGGTCCAGCCCCAGCCGGCGCCCTCGGAGATGCCGACGAGCACCCCGCCAATCCCCAGGCCCAGCCATGCCGCGCTGACATACCCGAGGCGAGCGGCGACCATCGCGTGAGACTCCGGGACGACGGCGAGGAACAGCAGTCCGGCCAGCAGCGGGTACAGGCCGAAGAACCAGTACAGGCCGCTGTAGCCGAAGGAGTCGATGAGCCATCCCGTGAGCAATGGGGTGACGATCGTCGTGACCCCGATGCCGGTGCCGGTCAGGCTGATCGCGACGACGAGCAGCCGACGGGGAAAGACATCGCGGACCAGCGAGTAAGCGAGGAAGACCACCGGTCCGATAAAGCTCGACAGCGACCGGCCCAGCAAGAAGAGACCGTAGTTGGGCGCGGTCGCCGAGACCACTCCCCCGGCTACGGTGAGCGCGGTCATGATCAGAATCAGCCGCTTTTTCCCGTACATGTCGGCGGCCTTGCCGATCAGCGGAGCGAACAGCCCTCCGAAGAGCAGTCCGAGAGTCGATACCCAGCCGACGTTCGCGGTGTGAAAATGCTCCGCCACGGACGTCAGGGACGTGCCGATGGCCTGCGGCATGAACGAGCCGAGTTCGGCCGGCAGGACGATCGCGACCAAGATCAGGGCCCATTTGAGGCTCCATGCTTGCTGAGGGCTGCTGTCCGCACCCGCGCTGGCGGCTGAGGCGCTATCTGCTCTCACGGCGACACCCCCTGCGAAGGCCGGTCATCGTGTCGACGATCCCGATGCGCTCCATGGTGGAATCCCTCGCCTTCCGCGTGCTGTCCCGTGCCCTGCTGGCCCGCACGACCTGCTGGCTACGATGCCACTATGGAACTAGATTCTAATATCGTCAAGAGTGCATCAAAATGGCTCTGTAGTGTTGTCTTCTGCCCCAGGTAGGGACTCACGCTTGCCAAGTACAAGAAGTCAGTTCTACTTCGTGCGGTGGTCGTCAGGCTGCTTGGCGCGCTGTGGGCAGGCACCTCCGCCGCGTCGTCATTTCAGCGACGCCAGAGCACGGATCCGCGTGCGGGGCGGGCTACGAGGCCCTGCGGACCCCTTCCAGCCAGTCAATCGCCGGCTTTGTGAGCTCGGACTCGAAGCGCTGGTCGGCGTGCCCGGCGCCGTCGAGGATGCGCAGCACGACCGGCGTTCCGTGGCCGCGCAGCGCCTCCTCGAGGATCAGGGTCTGCTGGAAGGGCAGCAGGTGGTCGTTTGTGCCAGCGGCCAGGAAGAACGGCGGGAGCGGAATCGTCGCGCCCGCGACGTAGGTGATCGGATTCGCGCGGGCGGCGACCTCGGGCAGTTCCTGGAC
>Ga0207416_1001594_pt1 | contig 28920 bp, 26 predicted proteins | sample PaiPotPPM11metaG_FD_184107 | JGI IMG/M metagenome (GOLD analysis project Ga0207416, IMG submission 184107) | Iron sulfur acid spring bacterial and archeal communities from Banff, Canada, to study Microbial Dark Matter (Phase II) - Paint Pots PPM... ... | reverse complement strand
GGGGGTGGGGTCCGCTGCCAGCCGATCTCGCCGGCAAAGCCAGCCGGGGAGGACCGGGCATCCGCGGGGCGAGCGTCCTCGTGGTGCGGTCCGCGTTCCACCAGTCCTTCAACGGCTTCGCCCGGGATCAGTCCGGTAAGGCGCTCTAGCGAGACCCTGGACTGCCGGTATTCGGTGACCACCTGGGCCAGGGCGCGGGGCAGGCGGGGTAGGAACCACAGGTAGTAGACGAAGAGGGAGAAGTCCCCCACGGTGAAGCTGCCGGAGCGCATGTACCGGCTAGCCAGGAGCAGCATCAGCCCGGCCCCCAGGTTCATGGTGTTCGCGGATACCGAGCCGAGGAGTTCGGAGAAGAAGCGGGCGCGCACGGCCGTCCGTCGCCGCGTGTCGCTGAGCGCGCCGAGCCGGTCGACCACCGCCGTCTCCCGCGCCGGTAGCGCTGGATGCGCCGGCCGGCCCGGTCCACCAGCACGACCACGGCCAGCACCGGCACTACGACGACGAGGGTGATCGGCCAGTTGATGCGCGCCATGATCGCCAGCAGCGCCAGCAGCCCCGCCACACTGAGTCCGGCCGGCGCCCGGTGCATGAGCAGGTCGAACACCCGCTGCGCGATCGGGTCCGGCGCCAGCGTCACCAGCACGAAGAAGGTCCACGCCAGCGCCTGTTCCACGTATAGCCGCGGTCCGGTAGCGGACCAGCTCCCAGAGCAGTCGCCACTGCTTCACGACAGCACCTCCTCCATCCCATGGCGCAGGAGCTGGGAGAAGCGCGAGCGCGGGTCCCCAGGCAGCGCCTCTCGAGGGCCGAGTTCCTGCACCCGGACGCCCTCCAGGATCAAGATCGCATCGACGCGCCGTACCGTTTCCAGCCGGTGCGCGATCACGATGCCGGTCCGGCGGGTTGTGCTGCCCTCGAGCCGGGACGGAGCGGAGCCAAGCCGAGGGACTTCCGCCCCAGGGTGCAACAGCGTCTTGATGCTGCGCTGGACCTTCTGCTCCGTGACCGAGTCCAGCCGCGACGACGCCTCGTCGAGGATGACGAGGCCGGGGTCCTTGAGGAACACCCGGGCGAAGGCTAGTAGTTGCGCCTCCCCTGCCGACAGTCCCGCTTCGGCCGGATCCAGGAGGGTGTCGAGACCCTTGGGCAGCCGCTGGTCCCATCCCCACAGCCCGGCCTGGCGCAGCGCCTTCAGGATGCGCTCGTCCGGAACGGTGGGCTGGAAGAAGGCCAGGTTGTCGCGGACCGACGCGCGGAAGAGCTGGACGTCCTGGGTCACCATCCCTACCCGCCGGCGGAGCTCGTCGATCCGCGCCAGCCGGAGGTCGTGGTCGCCCAGCAGCACCCGTCCGGCGTCGGGGTCGTACAGCCGGAGCAGCAGCCGGGCGATCGTCGTCTTGCCGCTACCGGTCCGCCCGAGCACGCCCAGCGTCTGCGCCAGCGCGAAGGAGACGTTCCGCAGCACGGGCGTCTCCTGCTGATAGCCGAAGGTGACATCCTCGAAGCGCACGCCGAGGGACCCCGTGTCGAATGGCGCCCCGCACCATCCTGCACGTTGCTCTCCGCGGCGCCGCGCGCCGCGACCCGGCCGACGCTGGCGCTGGCTCGCTGTAGGCCCTGGAACTGGCGAGTCAAGGTATCGATCGGCACGTACAGGAGCCCGGTGTAGTGGTAGGCCAGGTAGACGGTGCCGAGACTGACCAGGCCGTGCCAAAACAGCGGCGCGCCCAGCCCCAGCGAGAGCACGTCGCCGCCCACCGAGATCGCGTTGGCGATGATGAAGACGACGTTGCCGCGGAGCCTGGCGCGGAGGATGCGCTCCGCCATTCTCGCCATGAGGACGCCCAGCCGGTCGGTGACCAATTCCGCCGCGCCGTTCGGCTTGACGTCCTCGATGCCGCCCAGGCGCTCCTCCAGGAAGCCATAGAGCTCGGCCGTGGCCTGGCGCGAGTGGGCCCATTCCTCGATGGAGAATCGTCCGACCGCCGCCAGCGCCAGCACCACCACGACGCCGGCGATGAACACCACGTTGCCGAGGACCAGCAGGACGAACTGGGAGAAGAAGCTCGCCAGCTCGGTCGGATCCCCGTCCACCCGCTCGATCAGCTCCCCCGGCGGGTGGGCCTGGTGGAACGGCAGGTCGAGCCGCAGCCGGTTGGTCGCTCGCCAGCATCTTCCTGGCCTCCAACGCCTCCCGCTTCGCCAGCAGGCGTCGCTACGCTTCGCCTTGGGGGCACGTCCACCAGTCCCTCTGTCCAGTCGCCCAGGTTTCGTCCGTTGACCCACAATTGGGCCGTCAGGACGTAGCGGCCGGCAGCCGTGTTGGGTGGCAGTGAGAACTCCATCATCCAGGCTCCGTCGCCCCGCGGCGCTACCACCTCGCCGGCGCTGCTCTCGGTCTGCCAGCCTTCTGGGACGTGGAGTGTGGTCCGGATGTCGAGCGGCGAAGACGCGCCGTTGTTGACCTGAAGCATGACCTGGCCGCCCGAACCCGGCGCCAACGTCTGGCGGTAGGGGTGCAGCCGGAGCCACTGCGGGTCGAGGCCGCAGTTTGGATGCTCCCACAGCAGCATGGCCGTCAGCAGGCGCTCCAGCGAGGCGACAGCCTGCCGGCCGCGTCCGCAGAAGGCATGGTAGTCATGCAGGCCCACCGGGTCGTCGGGCGGCGGTCCCTGCAAGCTCCAGAGCTCCCAGAACTGGCCTTCTCCGTAGAGCAGATCGCCGACAAAGGCGACGCGAGTGCCGGCGCAGTCGACGACATAGAAGAGGCTGCCGTCGGTGTGCCCCGGCGTGGCGACGACCTGAATTGCATACCGCTCCCAGAAGAAGGTGTCGCCACCGACCAGGGGGCGATCGATGGCGACCGAGGTGGACAGCACGTTCCCATCCGGACGCAGGCGGAAGCGGTGGAACTGGCTGTCTGGCGCGAGCCAATGGCGCTCCACGGCATCAAACAGCGCTCGCTCGGCTGAAGCAGCTGAGAAGTCCGGCGGCTCGTCTACTCACCGTCTCATCGGGCGATCGGCGTGTGCTCCACAATCGCCCGCAGATCGCCCACCAGCATGCGGGCACGCTCCGGAGCGAGCTCGGCATCCAACTTGGCGAGCAAGGTCTGGCGCGTCTGCCGCTGCTCTTCGCTCAGTTGGTCGGCCGGCGCCGTGGGGTCGCCCATCTCCGGGTGCTCGGCAAAGAGGCGCTGGCGCTCCTGGCGCTGCAGCTCGTTGAAGGCCGGTGGACGTTCGATGAAGTGCCCCAGTTCGCGCATCTGCTGGTCGAAGAAGACGAACACGGGGATGGCGCGGAACTGCCCATGGAGCAGGTACTGGCGCATCAGGTCATCATCCCGGTCGCGAAGAAAGAGGTGCAGGCGCAGCCTGCCCGTCTCCTTGGCCAGTTTCGCCAGGACGGAAAGACCGGCGGCGATGTCGCCGGGCGCATCCTCGGCCAGCACCAGCACATCCAAGGTTTCCGGCAAACCGCGGAAGAAGTCGCGGTCCGCTGCATCAATAACGGTCGTCTGCTCGCTCTGCTGCAGACGCTCGCGATGCTTCGTCATCCCGGCGACGAACTGCTCATACGTCATGCCTTGATCGAGGCGCTCGCGCGTCACCGCCATGCTGCATCGACCTTCCTGGCTATCGTTACAGCCGGCGAGTATAGCAGATGCGCGACGCCGCTACCGCCTAAACTCAATCCACAATGAAACCCGCGGACTCGGCCTCTGGAGATAATGCGGGTTTCATCGTGGACTCGGTATAGGCCAGGGTAGGGCGTGCGCCGCCCGGGCGCCATGCGGCTCACCGCGCGTTTGGTGTGCCGCGCCGCACCGCAAACTTCTCACCTGGCGCCAGCCGGTGAAAACGCCGTCCAGCGTCGTGGATCTTGCTGGCCACGTCCTCCGGATCACCGTTGAACGCGCTGGAGCGGGGTGCGTCGTAGGTGCCGAAATGATACGGAATCAGGTGTGGCGCGCCGACGGCATTCGCCAACCGCGCCGAGCTCTCTACGCCGAGATGCCACTCGTCGCGCGACACGTCACAGAGCAGCACGTCGACATCACGCACCTGCAAGTGCTCCTCCATCAGGCGTGTGTCACCGGGACACCAGATGCAGCCATCCGCTGTGGCCAGCAGGTAGCCACAGCAGTCGCCGGGAGCGAAGGGCGGCCCAAGCCGGGCTGGGTCTCGCAATTGATGAGGGTGATCGGCCGGCGTCGGCGTCACCGCGACCGCGCCCACCTGGAACTGCTCGCCGTAAAATACCGCTTGCAGCCGCTCCTCCGGCACCGCCAGGTCGCGGAGCACCTTGAGCACTGGTGGCGGGCCGAAGTAGCGGGCGCCCGTCGGCAGCAGCACCTGGGCCGACCGGCGGGCCAGGTGGTCGCCATCGGAATGGGTATACAGCACGGCATCCAGCCGCGGCACCGCCGCCGCCTCGATCGGCAGATCAACGAGCAGGCGCCACCCGCCCTCGATGCGCCCCGGCCCCACCAGCGTGATGTGCGGATCGATCAAGAGGAGGGAACCCCGGCCATTGATCAGGAAGCCGGCGCTGCCCAGCCAGTAGAGCGCCGTCTCCGCTGCTACCTCGAAAGCAGCCGGCGTGAGGGAGATACTTGGCGGCGCACTGACCTGCGCCGGCGGTGCTTCCATTGGGAGGGTCTCCTTCCAGACGACACGGGCGCCCCCCCGTTTCATCTCGAAGCAATGGTTCAGTGTAAATGGTAGCATGGAATCGAGGCCATGACGACGACGGTCAACGGGGTGCTGAAGAGCAAGGCCCTGTCGCGTAGACAAACGCCCTTGACGTAAGGAACCTCCATGCTTGCAGACCGCCGCCCGCCCAACATCGTCTTCGTGCTGACCGACGACCAGGGCTACGGCGACCTCGGCTGTCACGGCAACCTCTACTTGCAGACGCCCAACCTTGACCGGTTGCACGGCCAGAGCGCGCATCTCACCAACTTTCACGTTGGGCCAACCTGCTCGCCCACGCGCGCCGGCCTCTACACCGGCCACTATGCCAACAGCACCGGCGTCTGGCACACCGTCGCCGGGCGCTCGCTGCTGCGCCGGGACGAACGCACCCTGGCCGAGGACCTGGCCGGCGCCGGCTACGTCACCGGCCTCTTTGGCAAGTGGCACCTGGGCGACGCCTACCCCTACCGGCCCCAGGATAGGGGCTTCCAGGAGGTCGTCACGCACGGCGGGGGCGGCGTCGGCAACACGCCGGACTACTGGGGCAACCACTACCAGGACGACCACTACTGCCGCAACGGCGCCTGGGAGCCGTTCGAGGGCTACTGCACCGACGTCTGGTTTTCGCTCGGCCTGGACTTCATCACCCGCCACCGGGAGCGGCCGTTCTGCTGCATGCTGACGCCCAACGCCCCCCACTTGCCGCACATCGTGCCGGAGCGCTACAGCCGGCCCTACTTCGACCTGGCCGCAGCCGACCCGGCAGCGGCCCGTTTCTTCCACTATCCTGCCTCCGACCAGATGCTCAAGTTCTACGGCATGGTCGCCTGCATCGACCAGAACGTCGGCCTGCTGCGCACCAGGTTGGCGGAGCTGGGCCTGACCGACAACACCATCTTCCTCTTCATGACCGACAATGGCAGCGCGGGCGGCCTGCGGCGCGACCGCGAGCAGTTCATCACCCATGGCTACAATGCCGGCATGCGCGGCGGCAAGGGCGCGCCCTATGAGGGAGGCCACCGCGTTCCCTTTTTCCTGCACTGGCCCGCCGGCGGTTTTACCACCAGCCGCGACGTGGACACGCTCACCGCCAACGTGGATATCGCCCCAACCCTCCTGGAGCTGTGCGGCGTGCCTTACGACCCGGCGCGCTTCCACGGGCGCAGCCTCGTCCCTCTTCTCCGCGGCGAGGCAACCGGCGTCGAGTGGCAGGAGCGGCCCATCGTCACCGATTCCCAGCGCCTACTCCAGCCCCTCAAGTGGCGGTTGAGCTGCGCCATGCGCGGCCCCTGGCGGCTGATCAACGGCAGCGCACTCTACAACCTACGCCGCGATCCGGAGCAGCGTCACGACGTGGCGGCGGCGCATCCGGAGCTGGTGGAGCAACTGCGTACCGACTACGAAGCCTGGTGGCGGCTCGTCTCCGGCCGCGTGGACGAGGAGATCCCCATCCCCCTCGGCGACCCGGCGGCGCCGCGGGTGCTGCTCACGTCGCACGACTGGCGCCGGCAGTCCGACCGCGCCATGGGCATTGAGGCGTACGGTGACGATGCCCTCTGCGTCTGGAACCAGGCCCAGGTCCACGCCGGGCCGGAGCACCAGGGCTACTGGGAGGTCGACGTGGTGCGCGCGGGTGCCTATCGCCTCGAGCTGCGGCGCTGGCCGCGCGAAGCGGACCTGGCGCTGACGGCGGGCCTGCCGGGCGAGGCCACGCCGTACGACGACCGCGTCGCCGCCGGCTACGGTGGCGGCCGGGCGATCCCCATCCGGCGCGCCATCCTGCGCGTCGCTGGCCGCGGGGCGGAATGCGACGTCGCCCCCGCCGCCACGTCCGCCACGTTCGCGCTCGAGCTGCCCGCCGGCCCAACGCACCTGGAGACGGCGTTCCGCACCGAGGACGGGGCCACCCTCGGCGCCTACTACGTCTACATCGAGCCCGTTCGGCTGGGCTGACCAGCGGCCGGATCAGACGAGAAGATCGAACGCTACCGGGCGCCGCTGCGCGACGACCTGCTGCCGTTCAACGCCACGCCGGCCGAGGCCGGGCTGGGGGAACTCGTGGCGGTGTCCCTCGAATGAAGGTCCCCGTCCCTGCGCTGGCCACCATCGCAGCGGCAGAGGAGAGTGCCTTGGACCGAAGGCGGCGCCACCAACTCTTCATGGGCCCACTGTGGGGAGTGCCGCTCCGCCGGCTGTGCCGACCACCTGCGCTGCTGCTCCCAGGGCTTGCACATACTGAGCGTGGTACTGGCTGTAGCCCTGGGCGCTCGGGTCGAAGGCGAGCAGCCAGTCCTGGGCGTAGAGCTCGAAGATCTGGGTGTGAACGGCGAGGGCAGTTTGGAGCAGCGGGGGCAGCGGTCCGGTCATCTCGATCCCCGGCGTGACGGAGCCAATGCCTGGCCCTGGGTACGACTGATACAGCGTCTGGACAAACAGCGGCATCTTGCCGGCGTACTGGTCGTAGAGGGCGCACCAGTTCGTCTGGTCGCACGGCTGGTGTGACGAGTAGCCTGTCACGTCTCTGGCCTGCAGGCCATCGAAGCCAAAGCCGATACCGGCGGCCGCGTCCTGCTGGGCGATCTGCGCGGCCGGCGGGTCGTTGGCATAGTCGTTGAACGACACGATGAGCTGCTTGGGCGAGTGCAGCGATGCGGCGAACGCGATCATCTGCTGCACGTACAACGGCCATTGCGACTGGTAGCCGGCAGCGTTCCAGCCGGCCAGGCACGGAGCGTTGCGCACTCCGACCACCAGCGTCTGGGCGCCCGTGCCCACGCCGACGTGCATGTAGCCGACATTGGGATTGCTGGCGTAGTGCTGGACTACGGCGGTCACATAGCTCTGCCAGTTGGTGACATAGGCGGCTTGCCAATACACGGGCGCGATGTCCGTGCCGCACGTCACCGTTTGGAGCTGAGGCTGCAACCAGGGCGGCACGCCCGCCAGCACATGACCGTGATAGCCCGTGCCGTTAAGCAGGAGGTTGACGATCTTGCCTGCCTGCGCCCACGGTGCGATCAACTGGTCGATCACGCTCCAGTTGTAGCGGGGATTGGCTGCTGGGCCGTTGTCGACGCGAGGCCAGTTCACGAACACTGTGCCGCCGCAGACATCCGAGTTGTTCACCAGGTAGTGCTGGATGCTCGGTCCGAGCTGTGACTGCGTAAGCGGCTGGGCGCCTGCGAGCACAAACAGCCCGTGCGGCGCACTCGGCTCGGCCACCTTCGTGTCGGGAGGGCTGCCACCCGGCGATGTACACACCGGCGTGCCCAATCCATTCCCCGATGAGGTACCGGCGGCACTCGCCGCGCCGTGGGAACCACATGCGGTCATGAGTACCAGCACGATACAGACTTGCAGCAACGGCAGCAGCCCATGCACCCGCACGTGCGCCCGTCGATTCGGGATTGCCGCCAACGCTACCGCCAACGTCTGTCCGCCTATCACCCCTCCCTGCTGCTCTGGCCGCGCAAGCATAGCCGCACCCTCGGGCAATGAAAAGACCCTATAACAAGAGAGACGGCCGCTTGACAGCCATCTCGCGAACAGTTAGATTATGGAGACGTATTCAGGTTACGTTTCCAGAAGTCAAGAGCAGGTATGGCGTCTGATGGCAAGGCAACGATTAAGGACATCGCCGCGCGAGCAGCGGTATCCCTGACGACCGTGCATCGCGCCCTCCAAGGCGATCGCTATGTTCGCGCCCAAACGCGCCAAAAGGTGCTGGCGGCGGCGGCCGCCCTGGACTATCGTCCCAACGCCATGGCCCAGGGCTTGCGCCGTAATCACTCGCGGGTCATCGGGCACATCGTCCACATGCTCTACCCCAATCCGTTCTTTGCCTGCGTGGCGTCCGGTGTGGAAGAGCGCGCCCGGACTCTTGGCTTCGCCACCCTCGCCTGCAACACCCACAGTTCCGTCCAATTGGAGCGGGAATCGATCGAGGTCCTGCTGCAACAACGGGTCGAAGCCATCGTTATGACCACGCCGCTCCGTGAAGACAATGTCCAACGGGTGCTGGATAGCGGGACCGCCATCTGCGTTGTGGAACAGCCACAGCAACGCAGCGAGGTAGACACGGTCCTGGTCGACAATCGAGGCGGGGCACGCGACGCGGTCAGGGCGTTACTGGAGCTTGGGCATCGGGCGATTGCCTACGTCGGCGCGCGGCCTGGCGGAGTCGGGGCCCAAGAACGCTTCGATGGCTACCGTGATGCTCTGCGCGAGCGCGGCCTGGAGCCGCAGCTGGAGTGGACGCGCTTCACGGGTCTCCGTCGCGAAGACGGCTACCAGGCAATGAACGAGCTGCTGGCGTTGCCAACCATGCCGGCCGCCGCGCTCTTTGCCGGCGACTTGCCGGCCCTGGGCGCCTTGCAGGCGCTGTGGGACCAGCGTCGCCGGGTTCCAGATGATCTCTCGATCATCAGCATTGACGACACGCTCGCTGCTGCCGCGAGTCCGCCGCTCACGGCGATGGCGATCCCGATGTGGGAGATGGGGGCGACCGCGGTCGATCTCGTGGTGCGGCGGGCGGGCAGCAATGCACCCTTGCCGGCGCAGCAGGTGGTGCTGCCGATGCGGCTCGTGGTCCGCGCTTCGTGTCGGCCGGTGGCCGTCACCGATTATGACCACTATAACAGCAAGGTTCCCACCCATTAGGGCAGGCCGGCAGGTTAACAGTGTGGCCCTCCGCTGCGTTGGCGGAGCCCAAGGGAGAGAGCCATGACCAGCACCGTGCTCTGGGGCGATGGGCATTCGCACTCCGACTGGAGCGAAGGGTTTGCCCCCCTGGCGCAGAATGCGCATAGCTACGAGCGCTACGACGAGGACTTTCACATCGCCACCGATCACCTCCTGGTCGACGTGTCCCGCGAGGACCACCGCTGGACGCCGTCCGCATTTCACCGCCAGAACTTCCGGCTGAGTTGGGAGAACCTGGCGATCTACGCGGCGGAATGCCAGCAGTCCTGTACCTCCGACCATCTGACAGTGCCGGGGCTCGAACTCACCTGGGTCAACGCCGCCCACGGCAACTTCGGCGCCCCCGATGGGGCCCACGTGCTGGTGCGCGAGCACCTGGAGCGCCTGCCCGCGCCGGCCTTCTTTCGTGGCCGCGCGCTGCGCGCCATCCTCCGCGAGCTGAAGGAGCGGGAGATGCGCCCGTTCATGGCCCACGTCAACGACGCCTTACCCTGGGACGACTTCGACGGGACGGAGTTCACCGGCCTCGAGCTGCGCCACGACATCGAGGCCCGCGAGCCACCCCTGGGGCGCAAGGGCCTGCAGTATTGGGATGCCTGGCTGAGCGCCGGCAAGCGGCTGCCCCTCTCCGGCGGCTCGGACTGCCACCAGATGGACCTCTGGGCCGGCTCCGGCCTGCGCAACGCCGTGACCGTGCGGGAGCGCAGCGCGGCGGCCATCCTGGCGGCCATGCGCGAGGGCCGGTCCTACCTTGCCAACACCTGGCATCCCGACGTCTACCGGGAACTGGGCTACGCCGGCATCAACCCGGAGCGCTCGGGAGGCTTCACCCCCTGGTGGCGCTTTGGGGAGCAGAGCGACTACGACCGCGAGCGAGCCCGACTAAAGGTAGACGAGCTGATCGTGGCGGCGCTCCAGGAGAACCACGGGCGGGTCACGACCGCCTCCTACCCCACCTTGCTCTTTTCGGTGAGCGGGCGAGGACCGGGTGAGACCATCGCGGCAACCTCGGCGGCAGACGTCACCTTGGAGCTGCGGATGCACGTGCCGGTGAAGGAGGCGCGCCTGATTGCGCAGGGGGCGCCGGTCTGGACGGGCGCGCCAGACAACGGCGAGGGTTCGTGGCGGCAGGAGTTGCGTTTGGCCTTGACGGGCTGCCGTTACGTGCGCTTGGAAGCCGTTGGGGACGATGGCGACGGCCATCGCGAGTACCTCCTCAGTAATCCCGTCTATCTTGGGGAAGACAAGCATGCCTGATGCCGCCAGGGCGGGGCAGCATCGGCTTCGCTGCGCTGTTTCAGTCCCTCCAGCAGACGCACTGCGACCCGGTGATCACGATGGAGTTCAATGCTGCCGACGACGACTACGTCGAGACGGCCGGACGCCTCTGGAGTTGGTGGGGGCAGCATGAGGAACTGCCCCCTGCGCAAAAACCTGGCATGTGACCCGACCAGTGACGTACCCGTAGTGGAAGGAGAGTTGACACGTGACGACAGGTCTCACCACGCGCATGAGTCCAGCGACGCCGGCCGAAGCGGTCAACCGGCGCACCGTGCTGGCGAGCTTCGCCGGCGTGCTCGGCGTCCTCGGTGTGCTCACCGCCTGCGGCCAGAGCAACCAGGCTACATCGTCCACCGGCGGTAACAGCGCCGCGACGTCCAGCAGCGCGGCGACCAGCGCTGCCGCCAGCCCCCTATCGGCCACCTCAGCCTCCGCCGCGTCGACGGCAACGAGCGCCGTAACCTCCACGCCGGCCACTTCAACCACAGCGTCAGCCGTGGTCAGTGCGGCTGCCTCGGCCACAGGCTCCGGTAAGGCGACACAACTGCAAGGCATGACGCACCTGAGCGTCCAGAAGCAGAAGGAGGCCATCGGCCAGCTCACCGCTGCCTTTTCCAAGGCCAATCCACAGTTCCAGATCAACTGGACCTTCATCCCCGAGGGTAGTTGGGTCGCTCTGATGACCAAGCTCACCGCCGTCATTGCCGGCAACGACCCGCCGGACATCACCTACATGAACACGGGCAACCTGGACAACCTGCGTCGCCGCGGCGCGGTGGTCGCCCTTGACTCGCTCATCGCCAAGTCTGCGGACCTACATCCCGAGGACTTTGACCAGGCCGCCTTCGGCACCTGCAAGTTCGCGGGAAAGACCTGGGCGCTGCCGTTTTCCGGCAATATGGGCACCGTCGGTTACTACAACACCGACCTGTTCAGCAACGCCGGCCTTGCCGCGGCGCCGAAGAGCTGGGACGAATTGATCACCGAGACTCAGAAGCTGACCAAGCTGGACGCCACCGGCGCCATGGCACAGGAGGGCTTCGAGGGTCACGATGGAGCCGCCTGGGCCTGGTACCCCTTCCTTTGGGGGGCTGGCGGCGACCTGTACGACCAGAGCGGTTCCGTCCCGAAGCCGATCTGGGATAGCCCGGCGAGCATCGAGTCGCTGCAATACCTGGTCGATCTCGTCTACAAGTACCGGGTGTGGAGTCTGGGCAAGGCGCCGCAGGGCGGTTGGGATGCTGGGAAGGTAGGCATCTGGATCAACTCCGGCGTCTTTTCCATTAGTGACCTCGTCGCGCACACGGACCTGCATTGGAAGGCATTCCTGCCGCCAAGCAAACTAGGGCCCACGCCGGCGCCCGTCCGCTCCGGCGCCGACGACCTCAACCTCTACGTCACGCCGCGCCAGGACGCCGCCTGGCTCTATCTGGAATACATGACCAACACGGCCAACCTGGCGACCTGGGCCACGGCCTGGGGCGGACCACCACCGCGCCGGTCATCTCGCCAAACCAAGACCTTCCAGGACTTCGTCAACGTCACCCCTGGCATGCCCGATCTGATCGCCGGGCTGAACTCCCCCACCACGGTGCCGGCGGTGGACTTCTACGGCCAGGCCGAAGCCTACGCCGCTCTGCTCGCCCAGTACAAGGCAACGCTGCAAAACAAGGCCACGCCGCATGACGCACTGGCCCAGTCCGCCCAGCAAGCCACCGCCATCCTGCAGAAGATGTACCAGAGTTGATCGCGCGGGCGGCGGCTGAGCCGGCCCGACTGGGACGCCCGTATCGAGGCTTACCGTCTGGTCACGCAGGCAGAGGAGATTCGACGGCTGCTCGATGACCTGGGCGTGGTGCGTATCGGCTGGCGCCCGCTGCTTGAAGTGCAACGAGCCGGGTGAGCCGCTGCCACCAGGCCGTGGGTGCGGTTCCATGCTACCCTTGCCACTGCACGTTTGCTTCGAGCAGGATGGAGATTCGCCGTGCTCCGAACGCCGCCGGTCCACAGTGATCTGGACGCCCTCTTCGCACCCCCCACTCCCGAGGAGATCGCGGAGGCATGGGCGTCGCTCGCAACGGACTTTGTCGCCGGCCCGCTCGAGCTCCTGGGCGAGCCGATCGAGGAGCACGGCGTGACGGCCCAGTTCTTCCACTACGCCAGTAATGGCCTCAAAATTTATGGCGCCCTCTACCGGCCGAGCGATACGTCCCTGGGGCCGTTTCCCTTGCTGCTGGCCAACCACGGCGGCTTCGCCGGGCTGGGACCGCTGCGGGCGCCGCACTCCGGACCGCCTGCCGATAAGAGTGAACTTCCGGCCGGTGATCGCCGGCCGTTCCAGACCTGGTGCTGGGAGCTGGCGCGGGCAGGCTACGTCGTGTTGGCCTCCTGTTACCGCGGCGGGGTGACGCCGGTTGGCTTGTCGGAGGGGGTGGCGGATTTTGTCGGTGGCAATGTCGACGACGTGCTCAATCTGCTGGCCTGCGGCAAGACGCTGCCCGACGTGGACGCCTCTCGGATCGGCATGTGGGGCACCTCGCACGGTGGCTGGATCACCGCCCTGGCGGCCCCACGCTCACCGGAGCTGCGGGCAGCCATCTCCTATTTTCCGCCGGCCGACATCTGCTTCTCGGGGGTGAGCGGACCGAACGGCAGCATCAAGCAGTGGGTGGCGGCGGTCGTACAAAATCCAGCGTCCGCTGCTGTGCCGCAGCGCCGCCTGGTCGATCAGATCTTTGGACCACTGCTCGCGGGGCAAGCGTCGGTCGAGGAAACGCGCCGCCAGATGATCGTCCGTACTCCACACTTGTTCGCGGAGCGCACCAACTGCCCGCTGCTCCTTGTCTGCGGCGACCAGGACAATCTCTACGAGCACACCATCGGCCTGGACATTGCGCTGGCCCGTGCTGGCAAGGAGCACGAGTTTCGCATTTTCCCCGGTGAAGGCCACGGCTTCATCTACCGCGGCTCGCCCGGAGCCATCGCTCAGTCCTGGGAGATGACGCTGGACTTCTTTGGCCGGCGGTTGAGGTCGGGTCGATCTGGCCGGGCATGAACGGCGCCTTCAGCCAGGCAGCGGCACGAGCAACGTGGACCACGCCGTACGGGACGTGAGCGAGGTTCGCCAATAGCTGAAATGGAGGTCCATAATGACAACGCAGCCGGGCGGTAGTTCGCCGGTTCCGGAAGAGCCGCCGGCTGGCGCCGTTATGGCCAGCCCCGGTCTGGAGCGCATGGTCGACTTTACCCGCACCTCCGTCGGGCTCATCTCCCTGACCGACCTGGGAACCGGTAGCTATCAGGGGTTCCAGGGCGGACTGTATCCCGGTGGCACGAATGAGCCGCCGGCCGCCTACCGGCAGATCGGGATAGCGCGCGCTCGCGCGGTGCAGCCGCTGAACCAGGAGGGTATTCCGGCGGCTGCGGGGGCGATCGTCCTCCTGGGCATCGGCTTCTCCAACACCACCCAGGAGTTCTCGGCTTTCAAGCTGGAAGCTGACCGCGACTCGCAGAAGAATCCCAGACTGGTGATCGTTGATGGCGCCCAGGGCGGCCAGGATGCCCTGACCATCAGCAACCCCGACGCCAACTACTGGAAGGTGGTCGACCAGCGCATACGCCAGGCCGGCGTCAGCGATGCCCAGGTGCAGGCCGTCTGGTTCAAGGAGGTCATCCCCAGGCGACAGTTCCTCGGGTCGTTCCCGGAGGACGCGCGCCACCTGCAGCGGGCCTTCGCCGCCGATATCGCCCTGTTGGCGCGGCGCTATCCCAACCTGCAGCTCATCTACGCCGCCAGCCGCACCTACGGCGGCTACTCCACCAGTAATGCCAGCCCCGAGCCCTACAGCTATCACAACGGCTTCGCCGTCAAGTGGCTGATTGCGGAGGCAATCAATGGCGCAATGGGGCGGCCGTGGCTGGCCTGGGGCCGTATCTGTGGACCGATGGCGCCAAGGGCCGGAGCGATGGTCTGACCTGGACGCCCGAAGACGTTCGCGCAGACGGACTCCACCCATCGGTCAATGGCTGTCAGAAGACCACTGCACTGCTGCTGCGCTTCTTCAAGGGCGACGAGACGGCGAAAGGGTGGTTTGTGCCGCAGTAGGGCAAACGCTAGCGGTACCGCGGCCGAAAACGGCGCCGCTCTGCGTCGGAGGTTGCATCGTTGGAATAGGAGACCAGGCACAGCGTCGAAAGAGGGAGGGATATGTTTCCGTATGCTCTCGCTGATCATCGTCAGAGCCGGCGCTCTTTGCTGGCGCGGGTCGCGCGCGTCTTCAGTGTGACGGCCCTGGGAACCGGCGTGCTGGCCGCCTGCTCCGGCACGTCCACGGTAGCAAGCAGTACCAGCACACCATCGCCCAGCGCCACTCCTCGAGCGCTGGAAACGGGCGCCAGTACTTCCGCCGGGACAACCAGTACCTCCGGGACGGTGAGTGCGCACCTCTGCACCCGGATCGTCGCCGGTCGCCTTGCGTATCGGCTCCTGGTTGGGCCAGGCGCCGAGCCAGGCGGTCTACAACAAGGAGTTGATTGCTCCCTACCAGCAACACAATCCCGGTGTCACGATCACGGTCGAATACAGCGCTGGCACGGATGCGCACAATACGAAAATGCTGGCGGAGACGGCCGCCGGCGATCCGCCGGACCTCAGCGAGATGCACTTCTACTACCTGCAGGGTTTCGCCCAGAAGCAGGCGCTGCTGGACCTGGATCCACTCGTGGCCCGCAGCGGGATCGATCAGCGCAACTACGTCACCGCTGCTCTGGCGCTCGGTCGTTACCCGCAGAGCGGCGGCAAGATGTGGGCCTGGGGATCGATGCTGGCCACCGCCGTCCTCTTTTACAACAAGGCGCTCCTGCGGCGGGCTGGCCTGCCCGATCCCGGCGACAACCTGGACTACCAGACCACAGCGCTCACGCTCGGCCAGAAGCTGACCAACCAGAGTGCTGACCAGAGCAAGGCAACGTGGGGTCTCGATGTCTTGCTGCCGCCCCACGGCCTGTTCTTCCTCACCTGCCTCGACTCCTTCGGCTTTCAGCAGGTGTCGGCCGATGGCGCCAAAGCGCTGGTCGACGATGCTGCTGCGCTGGCCGGGCACCAGTATCTGCTTGACCTGGTCCAAAAGTATCAGGTCGCCTTCCCGGCGACCGCCTGGACAGACCTGAACGTAAAACAAGCGCCTTTTGAAACCAACCGGGTGGCCCTACAGATCGGGCCCAGCTTCCTGGTCAGCGCCTTCCAGGCGAATTCCTCGCTGGACTGGGATATCGCCTGGCCCCCGAAAGGGCCGGCCGGCCAATACTCGGTGCTGGCCGGCGCGCCGATGCACGGCCTCTCGCCTTTGAGTAAGCACCAGGACGATGCCTGGGGCTTCCTGAGCTGGTGGATCCTGAATCAAACGCCGACGCAGGTCGTGTTGCCGGGCAACCTGCCGTCCCGGCTGGTAGCCCTGCAGCAGTGGGCGAAGCGGGAACTCCAGCAGCATCCGGTGCCGGCGAACATCGGTAAGATAGTGGACATTGCCAGCAAGCTAGGGGTACCCGCACCCGTCCCGCCGCACGCGGATCAGGTCTGGGCAGCGTACAGTAGTCAGGCTCAGAAGGTCTTTGCTGGCACGGTGGGCGTGACCGACGGCCTGCGCGCTGCCGCCACACAGATCAACGACATCCTGGCCCAGCCGTGATCGCCGCTACGCTGTACACTCTGCCTCGCAAGCGAGAGGGTCAACAGTGATGAGACATCCGCAACAGGCGGGTGCTTTTCCGCCGGTCAGCGGCGGCGCGGAGCCGCCGAATATTCTCCTGCTCTTTACCGACCAGCAGCGGGCTGACGCCTTAGGCTGTTCCGGCAATCCCTTCATCCAGACGCCCAACCTGGACCAACTGGCGAGCGAGGGTATTCGCTTCAGCCAGGCGGTGACGACGACGCCTGTCTGCATTGCCTCGCGCTACTCCCTTATCACCGGCCTGCGCATGCGCGAGCATCATTGGGTGGCGAATGCCAGCGTCCCTGGCCCGCGGCCGGAGGTGCCGACGCTGATGACCTTGCTGGGCGGGGCGGGCTACCGGACGCACGGCATCGGCAAGTTCCACTTCCAGCCGACGGGGCGTCACCACGGCTTCCACAAGATTGAGTCGATGGAGGAGATCCCCCGCCACCGGGTCGATGATGACTACCTGTGCTACCTTCAGGAGCAGGGGTATGGCCACATCCGCGAGGTACACGGCGTCCGCAACCTGCTCTATCAACAGCCTCAGACGACGATCATTCCCGAGGAGCATGTCGGGTCCACCTGGGTGGCCGACCGTACTTGCGCCTTTCTGCGCGAGCACGCCCGCGGTCGCCCGGGACGCCCGTTTTTTCTCTGGTCGTCCTGGATCGCGCCGCACCCGCCCTGGAACGTGCCGGAGAGTTTCCGAGATAGGTACGACCCAAACGAGCTTCCCCTGCCGGTCTACCTGGATCGATCGGAAGAGGACTTGAGTCCGCAGGGACGCATGCTCCGCAACGTCGGCGACGGGGCGGAACAGAGCCCGGCACGGTTACGGGCGATCAAGGCGCGCTATTACGCGCAGGTGAGCCTAATCGATAAGGGAGTGGGCCGCATATTGGCGGAGTTGGAGCGCCTGGGGCTGGTCGACAATACCCTGGTGATCTTTGCCAGCGATCACGGCGAAATGCTCGGCGACCACGGGCTGTGGCAGAAGAGCAGTCCCTACGAGGCTTCGGTTCGCATCCCCTTCCTGCTGCGCTGGCCGGCCCAGGAGCCGGGCGGACAGGTTCGTGACCCGCTCGTCAGCTTGCTGGACGTGCTTCCGACCTGCCTGGCGGCGGCTGGGGTGGCTTACCCCGGGCCGTTACACCCGGCGGGCATCAGCCTGCTCACGGCCGAAGGTCGGCAAGTGGCCGGTCAACGCGATGCTCTGGTGATCGACCATGGCCTTGGTCCCCAACGCTGGCTGTGTCTGCGCGAACGCACGACCAAGTACGCCATCTGGCTGAGTGTCGGCAAACGGGAGTTGTACGATCTGGCGCGTGACCCGGAGGAGCGCCACAACCTCGTCGATGCGGAGCCCGAGCGGGTGGCAGCGCTGGAGCGCCGGCTCGTCGATTGGGAGCGAGCACACGGCTTCGCTGAGTCGCTGGACGGCGACCACTTCCGCACCTTTTCGATGCGCCGGGGCGGCAGAGGCCGCAACGGCCAGTTCCCGTTCTGGGTGGCCGCCCTGCCGGCGGACGAACGGGGCGCCATGCAATCGCCCGGCCAGACGGTCATGGACGCCATTCGCCACGAGACCAGCTTCCGGCTGGAAGAACTCGACCTACGCGCCTGGAAAGCAGCAGGCGGCGACCTTCGTGGCACGCCGTACGAAGAGGTATGGGCGGCGCTGCCGGAGTAATCTTCCCAGCGTCAGCGACCGCCTGGGCGGCGTGGTGTATTGGGGACCAAAGGCCATTGTGAGAAGGAGGCAAGCATGAGCGCGGCGTCAACCCCTGCTCCCCCGGCGCGGCCGCAGCCGACGCCCAATTGTGAGCGGACCTCAGTCGGCTTTGTGCCGCTGCCGGACCTGGGCACGGGGACCTACGAGGGCTTTACCGGCGGTCTCTATCCGGGCGGCGCCAACCAGCCACCGGCGAGCTATGCCCAGGAGGGCGCCGCCTGTGTCCAACAGGTGCGGCCACGAAACCAGCAGGGTCGGCCTGATCCTCAGGGCACGGTCGCGCTGCTCTCTTTTGGCATGTCGAACACGACGATGGAGTACAGCGCCTTCAAGCGGCGCGCCGATGCCGACCCACGCAAGCACCCACTGCTCACCATCGTCGATGGCGCGGTTGGCGGCGTTGACGCCTCGCGAATGAAGGAGCCGGAGGCGCCGTACTGGAGCACGGTGGCGGTGCGCCTACAGGCGGCTGGAGTGAGCGCGGCGCAAGTGCAGGTCGCCTGGCTGAAGCAGGCGATCGCCCGCGAAAGCCGGCCCTTCCCGGCGGATGCGCAGGGGCTGCAGGAGGATTTGCGGCTGATTGTCGACATCGCCCGGCAGCGCTTTCCGAACTTGCAACTGCTGTATCTTTCCAGCCGCACCTATGCGGGCTACGCCTCGACGCCGCTCAACCCCGAGCCGCACGCCTACGACGGCGGCTTTGCCGTCAAATGGCTCATCGAGCAGCGCACCGCCGGCACGATCAGCGGCCCCTGGCTCGGTTGGGGTCCCTACCTCTGGACCGACGGCCTGAAGGGACGCAGCGACGGCTTTATCTGGACGTGCGAGGACGTTGCTCCGGATGGGACGCATCCATCCATCCCGAGCGGCGCCAACAAGATCGGCCAGTTGTTGTTCGACTTCCTGTCGACTGACGCGACAGCGAAGCCCTGGTTTCTGCGTGCTGATTGACCGGCCACGGCGGAGCTCATTGAGGTCAAGCGGCTGATCGGCTAGCTGCCGGACGCACCACTCAGCATACCCCCGTGGCGGCTCCAGTGACGCAGACTCGCTTGCCGACGTTGGGCGCGAGCGCCGCCGTCACGGCAGTTTGCGTATTCTGCAAGGCCGCCGAGATGGTCGCCGTGCCATCCCACATGGTGTTCAGGATCGGGTCGAACAGGCCGCGCAGATCAAGGCTATCGACAAAGGCGTGGGAGAGCGGGGGCCTCCCGTGGCGCAGCGCCCCCGTAAAGGCCTGCTTCATCTCGCTGGCCGGCAGGAGCGTATGCACGTGCGAGTAGGTGTGCCGCTGCACGTCGAAGAGCGGATTCTCGGCGACTGGGCGGAGGGCGGCAACACTGTGCTCGACGGCCCGGCCCACAAGGAACAGGCTGGCCGGGGCCTGCAAGTCGCGGTGGACCGCCCGCATCTGGGCCAGGAAGGCGCCGGTCAGCGCCGGGTTAGGGGCTTCGACGTCATAACCAACCAAGAGCGTTGGCACGTCCGACTTTTCTTCCTTACTCCGAGGTTGCTATGGAGTTCGGCGTCGGTAGAGCGGCTCGACCTCCGACCATCGTTTGCTTCTCTGGCAACGCCACGATGGTAAGGGTATCATAGAATCGACACCATGTCCGCGGTGATGTCCCTGGTGATTACCCATATCTTCGAGAAGGAGGGGACGCGGCGCACCGCCCTCCTGGCGGGCGCGTCTTGCGCCTTGGCCGCGTACAGTTTCGGCCCAGGTGTCTGCCGAAATGTGGGCAATCACCAGCAGTACGGATTGTCTAGTCGCTGGTTGGTCATGTTGGGGCGTCAAGAGGCAGCGAGCGGGCGACATGGTTGAGAAGAGCCTCCAGCTCGGGTGGCGGGGGCGCCGTGGACCATTGGCGCCAGTAGATCTGCAGGCGCGCCCACGGACACAACCAGCGCCGCACCCGGCGCAACGTCTCGTTCCAGACGATACGCGCCGCTGATTATTCCCCCCGACCCCGCGGCGGGGTTGAGAGCTGCCGTGCCTGTCGCCTCGAGACGCGATGCCTCGGCCAGCAGGCTGAAGGTGAACGCGAGCATGACGAGGTGCCAGTGCCGGACGATGGCGCGCTCGGGGCGCACCTGGAAGTCGGCCCACCCCAGTTCATGCTTTGCCGGCTTGTAATAATGCTCCACCCAGTCACGGAGGCAGTACCGATGGTACACCTCCGCCGTGCCGGCCTCGTCGCGGGTGAAGTTCGTCGTCATGTACCAGGTCGTGTCGGCCTCGAGCCTGATCGGGTCGTCCGTAGCGGCAATCAGACGCACCGGCTGATCCGGACCATAGGCCGTCCCGAGAGCCAGCTCGGCGACGTAGTGGACAAGCTGCTTGCCGTGGCTGTCGGTGCGCACCGTCCGCTGCCACCGGTCGAGAGGCACGCGCCGCGCGGCCTCCGCCGGGGTGAAGGCAGGCGGGTTGGCCGGATCCTCCACGAACTGCCACGTGCCGCGATTGGGCCGAATGGCCAGGATGTAGTGGATCCCCGCCGCGAACAGCCGACTCTCCAACTTCGGGTTCTCGCCGTAGACACAGTCGGCCACCACGATCCCGAAGGGAATACCCGCCTCCCTAGCTTCTTGGATCAGCTCCCACGCCAGCTCGGGCTTGGTGGCGAAGGCCGGGTCGATCTTGCCCTGGGAGAGGCGCGACGCCGGGCGGTAGGGCTTGACCCCCAGGGGGACGTGCCGCGTCCCGTCCGTCCAGTGGGTGGTGACCGAGACCACTCCGTTCGCAGTGTGGCCGAGCTTGCCGATGTACTGGTTGGCGGCCAAGACGATCCGGTGGCCCCGCTTGCGGTCGCCAGTCTCGTCTACGATCAGGACGCCGTCGCCGTGCGGCGCCAGCTCGGGACGGGCTTGCCACAGCTCCAGGCGCCGTCGATTGAGCGCCTCCGCGTCCCAGGGTGCGTCGTGCAGGAAGTGATGCAGGCGCTGGCGATCAGCGTCGGGTACGAGCGACGCCAGGAGCGTGAGCGTCTTGTTGTGCTCACGGGGCAGGAGCAGGCCGATCAGGTACTGCCGAAACGCTGCGCGCTCGGCCAGCCGGTAGAACAAGTCGTCGAATTGCGCACAGAACGCATCGACCACCTCGGTGGTTGGCGGAGTCGGCTTGCGCGGCGTGGCCATCCTCTCCCTCCTTATCCGAGATACGTGCGGGTTGCGCCGGAAACATCAGCCTGCCAAGCGACAGCGCAGAATTCGTGCCTGAACCTGACCAACCAGCGACTAGGTACCCCAGCTATCCGCGGAACGGCACCGCCGCTTGGCGTTGGAAATTGTGCCGTTGCTGTCGGAACCCCTCCTCAGACCAAGGCATTGCCCGAGCCGACGTACCACTGCGGATCGAAGATCGGCGCCTCCGCAGGGAAGGTCTCGGCGTAGGTGACGCAGGTGCGCGCTGCCGAGGTCCTGGGCGTGACGCAGCCGAAGGTGTCGGCGCTCCTGCGCGGCGACTGCACCGGCTTCAGCATTGAGCGGCTGTTCCGGCTGCTGATCGCGCTCGACCACGACGTATCGATCGTTGTCCAGCCGAAGCGCCGGGACCACGGGCATCTGAGCGTCGTGGCCCGGTAGTGGCAATGATGATGTGCCGACGGAGTGACGCTGTATGAATGCCCCAACGGATCTGCTGCAGGTAGCGGCGCGGTTCTACGATGCTGTAAACCAGCTCCAGCGCGGCGATCCGGCACCGATGTTGGCTGTCTGGTCGCACAGCGCGCAGGCGACCAACCTCGGTCCCCAAGGCGGCCGGCAGCAGGGCTGGGCGGACATCGCCGCCTATTTTGCGCGTGCCGCCGAGCTCGCCGTCGCTACCCTGGGGGCCGTCACCGCCAGCGCGAGCGATCTCGTCGGCGTCAGCGGCGGCGAGCTGGCCTATACCTGTTGCACGGAGCACGTGCAGGTGACCCGGCAGGGGGAGATCACCCGCTTCTCCGCCCGTGCCACGCACGTCTACCGGCGCGAGGCCGGCGCGTGGAAACTGCTCCACCGCCATGCCGATGCGCCACCGGCGGCGGCTGATGCTTGACAGGAGACGGCAGCAGCCCTATACTTTGTTAACCCCCACCGGGGGGGTATGGGTTTGGAGGCGACGCCCGAGTGCCGATCCACCCGTCGCCATCGCGTGCGACAGGGGAACCGCACGGTCCTTTTTGCGCTAGGTAAACCCACTCCGGGGGGGATGGATAGACAGGAGAGACCCGTGAAAATGGCGAAAGAGGACGCGCTCAAGCGCCTCAGCTACATCGAGGGCCACCTGCGCGGCATTCGCAAGATGGTCGAGGAGGACCAGTACTGCGTGGACATCCTCAAGCAGACCCATGCCGTGCAGCGGGCCCTGGACAAGTTCGACGAGGTCCTGCTGCAGGGCCACCTCGCCCACTGCGTCCCCGAGGGCATCCGCGAGGGCCGCGACGAGCAGGTGCTTGGTGAGCTCCAGCAACTGTTCGAGCTCTCGCGCCGCTAGGGGCACTCGAGCGAACGACAACGAGAAAGACAAGAGCATCTGTGGTAATCGACGAACGACAACATGAGCCGGCGGTTGCGACCGTCTCCCCACCGGACCCCGCCGCGACGCGCGAGGTGGATTTGCCGATCACGGGCATGACCTGCGCCTCCTGCGTGCGTCGGGTCGAGAAGGCGCTGGCTAAGGCGCCCGGCGTGTGGGAGGCCAGCGTGAACCTGGCCACCGAGCGTGCTCGCGTCTCCTACGACCCCGCGACCATCGGCCTCGACGGGCTTGTGGCCGCGGTGGGCAAGGCGGGCTATGGCGTCCGCGAGCTGCCCGCCGAGCCTTCGAGCATCCCACCGGCGCCGGTGACGGAGCCTCGCGCGGATATGCCGGCATTGCCGGCCCAGGCGGTCGAGCCGGTGGATGCGCACGCCCTGGCGCGGCAACGCGAGATCGACGACCTGCGCCGCAAGTCGCTGGTGAGCCTGGCCGTGGGTCTCGCCATGATGGCGCTCATGTACCTGCCGTTGGGCCTGGACATGGCGCTGGTCGCGCCGGTGCTGCTGATCGCCGCCACCATCGTCCAGTTCTGGGCCGGGCGCGTCTTCTACAGCGCCGCCTGGGCGGCGGCGCGGCACGGCGGTACCAACATGAACACGCTGGTCGCCGTTGGAACCAGCGTCGCCTACGGCTACAGCGCCTTCGTGACGCTTTGGCCGTCGCTGGCGGCGCGCTGGGGCTTCCCGGCGCACCTGTACTACGAGACCGCGGTGATCATCGTCGCCTTGATCCTGATGGGCCGCTGGCTGGAGGCGCGAGCGCGCGGCCGGACGAGCGCCGCGATTAAGGCCCTGATGGGCCTGCAAGCGAAAACCGCCCGCGTCATTCGCGGCGGGATCGAGCAGGAACTGCCGGTGGAGGCCGTGCAGGTCGGCGACCTGGTGCGCGTCCGGCCGGGTGAGAAGGCGCCGGTCGACGGCGTCGTCACCGAGGGCCGCTCGGCGCTGGACGAGAGCATGCTCACCGGCGAGAGCTTGCCGGTGGAGAAGGGGCCGGGGGATAGCGTCATCGGCGCCACGCTGAACACCAGCGGCAGCTTCGTCTTCCGGGCGACCAAGGTGGGCAAGGACACCGCCCTGGCGCAGATCGTGCGACTGGTAGAGGAGGCGCAAGGGTCCAAGGCGCCGATCCAGCGCCTGGCCGACGCCGTCGCCTCGGTCTTCGTCCCGGTGATCCTGGCGCTGGCCGCGCTCACCTTCATCGGCTGGCTGGTCGTCGGGCCGGAGCCGAAACTCACGCTGGCGCTGCAGGCCGCCATTGCGGTGCTGATCATCGCCTGCCCTTGCGCGTTGGGCCTCGCCACGCCGACCGCCATCATGGTCGGCACGGGCAAGGCCGCCGAGCTGGGCGTGCTCATCCGCGGCGGCGAGGCGCTGGAGCAGGCGCGCAAGGTGACCGCGGTGGTGCTCGACAAGACGGGCACGCTCACGCGCGGCAAGCCGGCGGTGACGCGCGTCGTCACGAGCCACGGGCTGGCTGACAGCGAGCTGCTGCGCCTGGCCGCGGCGGCGGAGGTCGGCTCCGAACACCCGTTGGGCCAGGCCATCGTAGCCGCGGCTCGCGAGCGCGGCCTCGACCTGCCGAGCGCGGCGCACTTCCAGGCGATTGCCGGCAAGGGCGTCCAGGCGGTGGTCGAGGGTCGTGATCTGCTGCTGGGCAATCGCGCCCTCATGGAGCAGACGGGCGTCTCCCTCAACGGCATCACGACGGACGCGGACGAGCTGGCTCGGGCGGGCGCGACGCCCATGTATGTGGCGGTCAACGGCGCCGCCAGCGGCCTCATCGCCGTGGCCGACACGCTCAAGCCGGAGTCCGCCGAGGCGGTCGCCGAGCTGAAGGCGCTCGGTCTGGACGTCTGGATGCTGACCGGCGACAACCGCGCTGTCGCCGAAACGATCGCGCGGCAGGTTGGCGTCGACCACGTCCTGGCGGACGTGCTGCCGGGGCAGAAGTCCGACCAGGTGAAGTCGCTCCAGGGCCAGGGCAAGGTCGTGGCGATGGTCGGCGACGGCGTCAACGACGCGCCCGCGCTGGCCCAGGCCGACCTGGGGATCGCCATGGGCGCCGGGACCGACGTGGCGATGGCCGCTTCGGACATCACGCTGATCGGCGGCGACCTGCGCGGCATCGTCTCGGCCATCGCCCTGTCCCGCCAGACGGTCGCGACGATCAAGCAGGGCCTGTTCTGGGCCTTCGCCTACAATGTCGTGCTGATCCCCGTGGCGATGGGCGCCCTCTATCCTTTCTTCCACGTGCTGCTGAGCCCGATGCTGGCCGCCGCGGCGATGGCCATGAGCAGCGTCAGCGTCGTGACCAACGCCCTGCGCCTGCGCGGCTTCCGCCGGCCGGCCAGCCCCCGCGCCATCCTGCACCCGCCCCTGCGGGAGCGCATCCGCGCCTATGCCTACCTGGGCGGCATCGCCCTGGTAGCCCTGGCCATCGGGGCAGGAGCCTTGATCCTCTCAGGAGGCAGTGACATGAGCAACAATCATATGGGCAACATGGAAGCGATGGCGCCGGCCATCCCGGCGGCCGAGGCGGGGGTGCGCGGCACGCTCCAGGCGCCGGCGACGATCGAGCCTGGCCGGCCCGTACACCTGACCTACCGGCTCACTCAGGCCAGGGATGGCGCGCCGTTCGCCGACATCGCTATCAGCCACGAGGAGCCGATGCACCTGATCGTGGTCAGCCGCGACCTCGTCCAGTTCCAACACATCCACCCCCAGCCGACCGGCGTCCCCGGCGAGTACGCCGTCGACGCTACCTTCCCCGTCTCGGGTACCTACTTCCTCTACAACCAGTTCTCCCGCCACAACGGGCAGGAGGTACTGCTGAGTGACATGCTCACCGCCGGCGCGCCGAGCGCCGAGGGCGGGCGCCTGGCGGTGGACCGGACGCCCAAGGTGATCGATGACGTGCGCGTCGCGCTGGAAGGCGCCGGCGCGCTGGCGGCCGGCCAGGACGCGACGTTGACCTTCCGTCTGGAAGATGCGCGCACCGGCGACGGTCTGAGCAACCTGCGTCCCTATCTCGGCGCCGCCGCCCACGTGGCCATCCTGAGCGAGGACGCCCAGACCTTTGTCCACACGCATGGCGAGTCGCCGAGTATGGCGATGGCGGGGGCGGACGGCGCGCCGTCCGCCGGCACCTACGGTCCCGACATCGCCTTCCACAACACGTTTCCCATGCCCGGCCTCTACAAAGTGTGGGGGCAGTTCGCGACCAGCGATGGGCAGGTAGTGACCGCGGACTTCGTGGTCCCGGTGCAATAGAGAGGAATCACGCAGCCATGGCAATCGTAACGTTGAGCGTCCCCGACATCTCCTGCGAGCACTGCGAGCGTGCGGTGAAAGGAGCGCTGACCCCGGTCGAGGGCGTCCAGCGTGTTGATGTGGACATCCCGGCGAAGCAGGTGAGCGTCGCCTACGACGAGCGCCGTGTCTCCGTCGAGCGGATGAAGGAGATCCTCCAAGAGGAGGACTATCCGGTGGCATCGGTCGATCAGGGATAAGAGAGAAGGGAGTAATCCGCATGGAAAAAGATCCCATCTGTGGGATGGATGTCGATCCCAAGACGGCCCGCCAGAAGAGCGACTATCACGGCAAGACCTACTACTTCTGCGGCCCCGGCTGCAGGAAGGCCTTCGACGCGGATCCCGAGAAATACCTCGATCCCAACTACAAGCCGTCGATGTAGCCGCGGTCGTCAGCACCGCGACGATCGATTCTCGGGCGCGCGGCCGGATCCGCGCGCCCGACCCGACGCCTTGGCGGGGGTGAAGAGGGAGAAGAGCCATGATGGTGATCCAGGGAATCGGGCATGCCCTCCTGTTGGCCTTCACCATGCTCTGGGAGGTGCTCTGGCCGCTCGCCCTCGGCTTCCTGCTCTCCGCCGTTGTTCAGACGGTGGTGTCGCGGAATGCCGTGGCCGGCGCGCTGGGCAAGGACTCGCCGCGCGGGGTGGCGCTCGCCACAGTGCTCGGCGCGGCTTCGTCGTCCTGCTCTTACGCCGCCGTCGCCGTGGCGCGCAGCCTCTTCCGCAAGGGGGCGAGCTTCGCCAACGCCATCATCTTCGAGTTCGCCTCCACCAACCTCGTCTTCGAGCTGGGGCTGGCGCTGCTCATCCTGCTCGGCTGGCAGTTCCTGGCCGCCGAGTTCGCCGGCGGCATCTTGATGGTCGTCCTCCTGGCGATCCTGTTCCGGCTCACGCTGCGGCCATGGCTGGTCGAAGCGGCGCGACGCCAGGCCGAGCGTGGACTCGCCGGGCGGATGGAGGGCCACGGCGAGATGGACATGTCCGTGACCGAAGGGCCATTCCTGCCGCGCCTCTTCTCGGCGCGCGCCTTCACCGCGATCAGCCACTACTTCTATATGGACCTCTATAGCCTGTATGTGGACCTGGCGCTGGGCTTCCTGATCGCCGGTGCGCTCGCCGCCTGGGTCCCGAACAGCTTCTGGACGGGCCTGTTCCTCAGTGGCCACCCCACCCTGGCCCTATTCTGGGGGCCGCTGATCGGGCCGCTCATCGCCGTCGTCAGCTTCGTTTGCTCGGTCGGCAACGTGCCGCTGGCGGCGGTGCTCTGGAACGGCGGCATCAGCTTCGGCGGCGTGATCGCCTTCATCTTCGCCGACCTCATCATCGTCCCGATCCTGGACATCTATCGCAAGTACTACGGTGGTCGTGTCGCGCTCTACCTGTTCGCCGTCTCGTACGTGGTCATGGTGGTCGCGGGCTTCCTGGTTGAGGTAGTGTTCGGCGCGCTCGGCTGGGCGCCCGCCCACCATCCCGTGCAGATCCTGGAATCGCACCCGGCCTGGGACTACACGAGCTGGCTCGACCTCGCCTTCCTGGCGCTGATGGCCGTGCTCGGCTGGCGCTTCCTGGCGACGGGCGGCCCGGCAATGCTGCGCGCCATGGCGGGCGCGGGCCGGCGCCGGAGCCCCACCGGCGCCGTCCCGATGGACGAGCACGCCCATCATCATGGGTAGTTACGCCCCAGTTCCGTCGTCCCGCCGTCAGCCGGCAGGCGCCGCCGTATAGTGCAAGATGGGGATGATACCTTCCATCGTGCGTCGTACGTTCGTGGCGGCGATGCCGGAGAGTAGGGCTTCGTCGCCGGCCACCGCGAGCGTCTCGCGCGGGCGCAGTGGCAGCAGTGCTCATAAGCGCTCGTCTGCTCTGCCGCGCGACGTGCGGGCTACCGTGACGAGGACGAGCCTGTGGTACCGCCTACCCAGGGGAGGCCGCTTCCGGCGCCCCCAAACGGGCGGGAGCCGCCGTCGGAAGCGTCGCCGGACGCTCCGAGGGGCCGCCCGGCGTCCCGGCCTGCTCCATCCGGCGGAGCACCTGGACGATCAGCTCTTCTTGCTATTCCAGATGCTGCAGGATGGCCTTGATCTCGTCTTCCGCCTGGACATTTATCTGGTAGTCGTGTTCCGCGGCGAGCCGATCTTTCTGCGCCTGCCGGTTCTGGCTCATCACGATGATCGGCGCCGCATAGGCCGCCTGGAAGCTCATGACCAGATTGAGGAGCCGTGGAACTGGGGGAACCTGGACGTGATCGATGAGGCATATGCCCGTGATTACGTCTTTCATCCCCTGTGGCCCCACGCCCTCAACCCGAGGACGATGGAGGAGCACGTGGCGCCCGGGTTCGCCGAGGTCAAACGGCTCACCGCCTTCCAGCGCGCCGCCTTCACGAACCCCCAGGTGACCATCGATCACATGGTGGCTGAGGGGGACCGCGTGATGTACCAGGCGACGTTCCGCGGCGCCCACACGGGCCCGCTGTTCGGCGTCGCGCCGACCGGCAAGCAGGTGACGTATACGGAGTTCTCGGTCCTGCGAATTGCCGAGGGCAAGATCGCCGAGGAGTGGTCCCTGTGGGACCGGCTTGGCTGCTTCCAGCAGCTTGGCATGGTCGCCGATACCCGCACGCTGGTAGCACAGGCCAAACGCGCCGCGTAAGGCGCGGCCGCTCGCCGGTTGAACGACCATTGGAACTGCCGGTGGCGTCGACAGGCGCAGCCGGTCGGAGCCCGGCGCAGGGAGCCGGCAGCTGACCCCAGCAAGGTGTCCGCCAGGGAGACGCGCCGGACGCGCTGACCGCGAAGCAGCTCGCCGGGCGCCTGGATGCGCTGGTGCGCCGGGCCCTCTCCGACGCCTGCGGGGAGCCGGCCACGGTGGCCTACGGCGTGGCGGACGAGCACGGGTGGGATTAGCGAAACCCCGCGCGGGCCGTGCTGCCCGACATTCTGTGCTACAGTAATGCTA